>Ga0209039_10000107_pt1 | contig 72076 bp, 72 predicted proteins | sample BogFormECP12_OM1_FD_188238 | JGI IMG/M metagenome (GOLD analysis project Ga0209039, IMG submission 188238) | Bog forest soil microbial communities from Calvert Island, British Columbia, Canada - ECP12_OM1 (SPAdes) (version 2) | ecosystem: Environmental > Aquatic > Freshwater > Wetlands > Bog ...
GTCGTTGGTTTATCGTCGAGCCACGCGGGAATTGCTTTCGGCACGGTCGTTGGTTTATCGTCGAGCCACGCGGGAATCTCTTTCGGCACGGTCGTTGGTTTATCGTCGAGCCACGCGGGAATTACTTTCGGCACGGTCGATGGCTTGTCGTCGAGCCACGCGGGAATTTCTTTCGGCACGGTCGTTGGTTTATCATCGAGCCACGCGGGAATCTCTTTCGGCACGGTCGTTGGTTTATCATCGAGCCACGCGGGAATTTTTGTCATGCTCTTGCCGATCAATCGAGATATTTAAGCAAATATGGCGCTTTCGCAAGTGTTAATGCTGGTTTCAAGTGCTGTTTTTCCCGTCCTTGTAACTCTCGCATTCGTGGCATTACCCGATTTCGCCTTTCTCTCGTAGGCTCTCAGTCTTTCGAGCAAGACGGCATGATAGTCATGCCTTGGATCGTTTCGATTCCCAACCGCCTTCTCCAGGAACCTGCCGATGTTCGTAATCTCATGACAGGTTGCTTTGGTTATCATTTGTTGGAGCCAGAAAAATTAGGAGATACAAGCATTTCAATCCGAGTCTTGAAACAAGATTTTTTCGACCCGGTATCTCACGCGGTCTCTACGCCATCGTGGTACCTTGAAATAAACTAGGTCATTCCACGCGATGAATTTCTTGAGAAATATTGGGCTGGTTTCATCTTTTGAAGAAAGGGAGTGAATGTAAAAGCGAGAATCGAAAATTCTTAATTTATATCTTCGATATCGACTGGGTGTACCGTCCAATCCCTGGACGGAATGAACTCGTGCACTATTCCTGATGTGTCTCGCAAAACAGCACGAGTGATACCTGCAACATCGATGCTTCCCTTGCACTCGGTGCATATGAAATCTGCTCCGACGACGTAAATCGTAGCACCATTTGTTGATATACCAAGTTTTGCTGCAATGTTGATCGCATTCCGTTCGGCATGACATCCACTCGCGCGGCATCGTTCTAGTTCCGTGCCACTCGTTATACCGTGATCGTTACGATAGCACGATCCAATCTCGCTGCAATTTTTCTGATGCGGTGGTGGTCCGTTATACCCAGTGCTAACAATATGCTTTCCGTCTCGAACAATTACCGCGGCAACCTTCGTCCGGAAACAAGCTGAGCGTCTCGCCATGACTTCTGCGACATCAAGAAATGTTTCGTCCCACGAAGGGCGCAATGATTCAATTGGCATGAGAATAACCTTCTGTTAAGGCATCTAAAATTGACTAGATTATAATCGAATATAGTTGAAGATTTGCTGCGAGTGTGAATCCTTGACCAGCACAGTGCCGACGTCGCGGCGCAAGCAAGTCGATCGACGTGCTACGATCTTGGCAATCTCGACGAAATATTCATCTTTCCCGAGGCGCCGCTTGCCAGTTGAATTCTCTTCGCACATGTCGATTTCCTTCAGATCTTCTCGATCAAGCATCATCGTGCTCAGTTATTTTTATGAATTTCTCGTGGATGGCGTGAACCGCTGTTATCAAATCGTTGGGATCGATGAGGATCGAGATGTTTAGTTCAGAGGACCCTTGCGCGATCGCGCGAACATTCACGTCCGCATCGCCGAGAGCCGTGAAAATCTTACCTGCAACACCAGCTTGAAAAGCCATCCCGTGGCCAACTGCGGCGATCAAGCTTAGTTCCTCGGAGATGATGTCGAACCATTGCTTCCCGAAAAACTTGGAATCCTTCAACGCCTTCACGGCAGCTTTACCGTCTTGCTGGCTCACGACAAACGTTATATTGTTTTCGCTGGAAGCCTGACTGATGAGGATGATGTTGATTTTCTCCCGTGCCATGATTGCGAACAATCGCGCTGCGATACCAGGCAAGGAAACCATGGCCGCCCCTTGCAACGTTATCATGGTGCATTTTTCAAGGCACGCGATAGACTTGATAATTTCCCCAGCCTTTCTCTTGTATTTCGAGATGGTCGTATAGGGCATGTCGGGGGTCTTGCAAAAGTTCCGGAGTTGCACGGGAATGTCGCGGTCCATTGCCATCCGCAAGCAAACGGGATGCAATATCTTCGATCCAAAAAATGCTAATTCCTTGGCTTCATCATAGGAAATTTCCGAAATCAAGGTCGCGTCAGGTTCGATGGTAGGATTTGCAGTTAATAGACCATCCACGTCCTTCCAGAAAATAACTTCGGGTTCATATTCATCAGCAAGTGCGTTTGCGATGATCGTGGCTGAGAAATCCGATCCACCGCGACCAAGGGTCGTGATCAAGTGATCCTCGTTCTCTGCAAAAAAGCCGGTAACGATGGGAATCACGCCGTCTTCCAAGGCAGGAACTAACGCAAGCTTGACCTTGACACGCGTTTTCTCCATCAATGGCATAGCATTCCCGAACTCGCTCGTGGTCATGATCAAGCTTTCACCCGAAAAATAGGCAGCGTTCATCCCTTGCGCCTTTAAATAGCACGCGAATAGGTACGTGGATATGCACTCGCCGAACGATACCACGTAATCTTGCATGTGTGGCGACAGGCCGCTCTCGAATACCTCCCGCGCTGCAGCCTTGAGCTTGGTAAAGCATGAATTAACGAAGCTAATACCATCGGCTAATTCTCCACCGGTCGCTATCGTGCGTTCCGCCATATCAACGTGAAAATTTGTCATCTCATCTAACAAAACCTCGGCGTCGTCAACGCTTTCGATCGATAGCGAGATCATCTTGAGCAATTGATCCGTGACGCCCTTGAATGCTGACAGCACGACGATGGTCGCTGTTTCGTTTTCATTGAATTGTTGTATTATGTCGATGGTTTTTGCATATGATGTTTCGTCAACGATGCAACTCCCGCCGAATTTATGAATGATCAATCGCTGCTTGGTAGACATTTTTTCAACTCGATAGAAAAAAATTCGGGAAACATGATAAAAATAGCAGGTGATTGCGAGCCATGCTGCTCACAAGACCCAAAAATCCGGGAATTGACCCTCGCCAAGTTCCTTCCGTCGTTCTTGCAACTCGGTCCAGGATTTTTTTTCTGTCATGGCTTCGTTGCAGATATCCTTACCAAGAACGACGTTTGGATTATCTGCCCAGTTTACATTGAAAAACAAGCACGTGTAATAGACAGTGGATTGGATGAATGCAATGAGATGCCCGATATTCTTGATGGTCGGTATCTCCATCGACAGCATCGCCGCGGGAATCCCCTTGGTGAGCAGTGCCTCGAACGTGGCATTTGCCTGGTATAAGATGGCTTGCGCCGCGGTCTTATCCTGGACGTTTGGAATCGCTGAATTAAGCGGCATATCATTCGGGTCCTTGTTGATGGTCCAGAGCATAGGTAACGTGTGATATTTTGGTCCTCCAAGCAAGTATTCCAGCACGGAGTGCTGGCAAACCGGTGCTGCTTGGCTCGTTCCCAGCAACCCCAAGCCATCCTTGCCCGTGCTCTCGGATAACTCTTGCACCCACAATCCGACAGCGCCTTCCAGCCAGGAAAAGTAGGGCATGTTAAACACGTTGCAACAACCATTTTTATAAAGGCGGTACAGGTAATATGAAAATTTCTTGGCGGGATTCGCCGAAAATGGCATTTTTGGCGCGTACAAGTCATAGCCTTCCTCGAGGCCACTCACGAAAACATCGATGTTGATCCCGGCTAGATAGGCAGGAACGAGGGCCACGTTCGTGCAAGATCCTGCGAAGCGGCCACTCAAATCAGGCACGTCCATGATCTGTGCATTGAAGGTTTTCAAGATGCCGTTCATTGCGCCCTTGGAACTCAGGCCGAGCATCTTGAACCGGGCGAACAGGAACAGCACGGAATTGATGTCGAGCGTCTCGCCGCCGCGTGAAATAGGGACGACGATCGATTTCTCCTTGATACCAGGAGTTTTCAGTAAATCTCTCAACTCCGTGGGCCGCGAACACATAATCGGGTGAACGTGCCGCTCGCAGAACGGAAGGAGTGCCAGCATGGTCTGGATGCTACCCCCCGTGCCAATAACTATGACGTGCTCGATGCCCTTTGCGATGATGGGATCGCAGACCTTCTTGATAGCCGCCATATCGAAATGCTTGCGCGGCTCGAAGAAAAATGGCTTGTCAAAGTTTTTTGCATTCTTTTTCAATTCAAGTTCGAGGTCCTGGACGTTCTCCTCGGGAATGGCCGGGTAATATTCTATATCGATCGTGCTCATTCGATTCACTACCAACAAGGATCGTTGTTTTATGGTTAAATAACGTCGATCTTCTAAAAAAACATCGCTCGCGGAATCAATAACTCGAGGCATTTATGCTATAAATCGCGCTGTCGTGCAATATGCTAATATAATTTGCTTGCTGCTTTGTAAAAAAAGCAATTTTTGCACGTTCAACTCTTTGTTGAACCATGCCTTTCATGCGTCTAGGGCACAAAGTTAGAACATGCCATGGAACTTCATTGATCATCCGGTTGGTCCGAGAACGGGCTTTCTTCATCCGGTTGATCCGAGGATGAGGTTTCATCAACGGGTTGTTCCTCGCTTTCCTCAGTGACTTGCACGGTCCCCCCTTGCTTTTTCTCGGTTTCCTTGTACCAACGATTGAGTGTCTCGATTGCACCTTGCAAATCTCTCGCGACGACTTTTTTCTCGGTTTCCGAGAGTTTTGCCAAGTTGACTTGCGGCTCGGTACCAACGACGCCCGCATCCTTGTAATAATCCATGACAATCTTGGAGATTCTCTTGTTATAGTCTTCTATTACTTTCCGTATCTCCTTGTCATTCTTAATAGCCTGGAACGTTTGCAGGTTTGCAACGGCTCGAAGTCCGAGTTCCCACTTGAACCAACATATTGGCGTCTTGTTTTTAGCCTTGAAATCTTCAAGGAGTTGTCGCATGACGATGAAATCGATCTTGAACTCTTGCTTGGTGAGTGTATCGGCGAGGATGATGAATTCGGCAACTCCATTATTCGCGACGACAATACCAGCAACATGCCCTTGGACATCATTCAAGTTCACGACGAAATTCTTACCAGAAATATCCTCCTGTCGTGGCCAGAGTTTCCCGAGCGACGAATATCTGCCGATAAAGCGGATGGTGGTCATGGTTTTCCCGCCTTCGCCGGTTTCCTCGATCTTGGGGAATGTCACGCCATCCCGAAAATGTTTGTGCATTGCCTCCAGTTTATTGATGATATCGGGTTCCACATCAACAAAAAGCGAGGAACCAAATGCATTTGCTTCCAGCTCGAGCATGCCGTGCAAGAACAGTTTCTTGCGCTCTATAAAGCGGAACATCTGGATGATCCTGCTCTTCATGACTTGCGGATCTTCAGTGTCCATATTTGCCACCATGAACCGAAAATCCTCGATTGTCTCGCTCGTTTCCTTGTCGTAGAGACCTTGGGATTGCCTATCTTCCAATGGATCGAATACCACCATTTCAGTAGGAGTCGATAGCGCAACTACTGATAACTGTCCGAATAAATCGACATGATCCTCGGTGGCACTCGCGAACAACGCTTTCGGAGGGTTTTCGAGCAAGATATCGGGTGATGTGTGAATTAATTGCGCAGCAACGTCATCTTTTTGTTGAGCCATGAAATATCAACTTTTCTCGGTTTTCCCGCATATATCGAATGTGCGAACCGCACTGGATCGGCCACGCGCCCATCCATGAAAGCGCGTCACTGTCCTTAAATTAGTTTATAAAATATAAATACGTTACTTCAACGAAAGAATAGAGAATGACGAGCGAGGCAATAACAAAAGGTAATCATGAAGTGGCCACATCGCAAAAGTCACTTGTTCGAGCCCATGGGAAATAATTATTGCTCTAATTAGGAAATCAAGGAATTTTATAGTCTTAAACCCGAATCGCTTGTAAAGCCATTCTCGCGCGATTAAGCCGTTCAAGATTCAAAGATTTTAAATCACGCCATGTCAAAGTTGAAATCTGCTTTTGGTGAATCGAGCGTCAAAAGAGGATCACCGAGAAAAGCAAAAATTAAGTGATAAACATGGTTGACATTCAGGTAGTTGACACGGGAATTATCAAAGGGGGCTCTTTTAGCCAATGCTTGATTTCTGGAAACTTGATCTTCGTCTCCGGTCAAGTTGGCGTGGATCCTGAAACTGGAACGATTCCAGAGACGATAGATGAACAAACGACTAACACATTGAACAATATCAAAGCAATCCTTGAAAAAGCGGGTGCCAATGCATCTAACATCGTGAAGATGACCGTCTTCATGACCGACATTGCCGAATATCAAGCAATGAGCGATGTTTACCTGCAATTTTTCGTGGATAACGGTGCCGAAGAACGGACGCCGACGAGGACGACGGTCCAAGTGTCGGCACTTTCACAGGAAGGCTTGAAAATAGAGATCGATTGCATGGCCGTGCTTTGAAGTGCTTTTTTCCCATCAATGATGCAGCAAAATCATGTTATGGGATGACACTTCTCTTTTTTCTTTCCAAAATCTCTATAAATAAAAAAATGAGATTTTAATTGGAGACGGGTAACCGAGCCCCGCATGAGGGGCAAAATTGTAAATCCTTGTCCGCCATCAGGCTCACCCCGCAATATGGGCAATTGTTGAGAAACTGCCTTGCTACTCTGGGCTCAGACATTGAAGGGGTAATCACCGGCTCGCGCATTACAGGAGTAATCGTCGGCCCATGCATTGCAGGAGCATATGTAGGGCTTGGTCCGCTGGATATTGCATTGACTTGGCCTAAAGAATTAAATGCGGCACCTAACATGAAGTAGGATATCACGGCTAAAATTGTCCCAACAAAAGAGAATATCTCGTTCATCATGTTGTAAAAAACAATCGGTCCAGTGGTCAATATCATTCCGGTGGATGCGTACATGGAGAATTCCATCAAGGCAAATGGAATACCAATGGCTAAGGCAACTGTTACAGCGATGATCGTCGCGATCAGAACGAGGATCGACGCTCCGGTACCTTTCTTTTGATTGCTAGAGGTTTCAACTCTCTTGAAAAACGATATCATCGCGATCCAGGCTAATAATTCGAAAAATGATGAGCAAATACCAATAGCCACGGCGGTCACAACTATGGGCGTGAGATTGATGAACCCTGTACCGGAACGGACAGACGCGATTGCAACTTGAAAAATCTCGGCAACAGCGACACCTACTTCGATGAATGCAAGGATAATCGATGCAATCATGAGGCTTCCAAATATATTTAACGGTGGTTGATTGTAGGCCTTTGATGCTTTTTTTGCATTGACGATGATCAAAATCTGGATAACCAATAGTACAATTCCAACGAAAGTTGAAAAATTAATAAATGCCAAGAGATATACCGCGAGAGAGAGGGCGCCAAACGCGTAAAACAGAGACCCCGTTTTCTTGTATAGGTTTTGAGCATACATGTGTCCTAACATCCTCTTTTCTTCAAAAATACTTAGTACAATTTTACCATTCAACCAGTAAATTATAAAGCTTTTCGATGCCGAAGAAGCGCGTGGATGTTTCTTTCACGTGAAGCTTCACGAAATGCAATTCATGTATTTTTTGCCTTGTATCTCGTGAAAAGCTTTTCCATCGTCGCCATCGAGCCACCACGCGTGTTTTTCATGTTCCACAAGCACGCGTTGCAATCCACGTCCTTCGGGTTCGGGCTCGTTGCTTTGATGCAAGGCAATCCCTTGTAATTCATATAACACGTGAATTTTTTCTCGGCCATGAAGGTCCATCGTTCATCGTTCATAATTTCAAGGAATCAGAGATAGCTGGTTCAGTCATCTGCGTGCAGTCGCTCCGAAAAAGCGCATTTCATCATCTTCCGGGAAATTAATTAAGAGATAGTGATTTGTTTTGACTGTGATTCGCTGATCAAGGTTCAAGCCTTGATCATTTCCATGAATGCCTCGAGCCGGGTCTTGTTTTGCTCCACGTTTTCTCCCACGTTGTTAAAGCTTGTCTCGACGACAGGAATACCACTTGCCCTTGCTTTTTCCTTGAACATTTTCAACACGGGTCCGATGTTCTTGCAAGCGAACGTGCCTTGGAAAAGCACGCCATCCACATCGAGCTCCCTTGCCACCCGGATCATGCTGTTGGACAACAGTTCGCTACTGGGTCCAAAATATTGGTTTAACCGCAGGAAGTGCCGAATGAAATTGCGCACCACGTTTCCCGTTGTGCTAACCGGCTCGAGCATGCCGAGAACCTCCCAATCCGCGAAGATGACTTCCGCGTCGAACCGTGCCAGCATTTTCAAGTTCTCCTGTTCCAGGCCCGTGAACATGGGCATGTACAGGATCTTAGCATGACCCGTCGCATCGAACCCGAGCCCTTGATCGACGCGCCGTAGCATCTCTGCATACAAGTTCTTTACATTCGAACGATACGCCTTGAGATTCGAGTTGAAATCGACGTAGGAAAACATCAAGAGAGCTTGAACCTCGCTGAAGGTTAACGGGTTGTAGGGAATCACGCCATTCTTGCTGATCACGAAAAGAATTTCCTTGTACAAGGCTTTCAACTCGTTGGTGATGGTTATCGCCTCTGCAAGACGTTCCTCGGAGAATTTATTGCCCGTGACGGTTTCCAGCATGCTAACAAGTTCCATGAAGTCAGCTTCCAGCGTTTTTTCCGCGACTTCACCCGAATCGAGAGGCACGTCTACGATGTAGTTATTTTTCACCAGGCCGCCAAGGGAATCATAATACTTGTAAAAAAACGGGCATCGATACACCCAATCGATACTTGCATCCACGATCTTGCTATTGTGAACGTTCATACCATACATCAGCCGTGAACCAAAGCAAGAATCAACAGGAAAACCATTCTTCTCCGCAAGCTTGGTCAAGAACGCGGTTCGTTCATTATATGCGGTGATCATGTTGTCAACGAAGAAATCAACAAGATCCGCACCAGACCTTGTAAAATACGCTAATTTCAAGAGGCTATCGATGGAATTCCAGCCCAACGTTTTCGTTATCGTAGTGAGATACCGTAGCAACCCGTCCATACCCTTGTAGGTGAAGTCCTCGTACCGGACAAGATTCAGCGGGATCGCATCCATCGCATACACCAACTCGGAGAAAGGAAAGGAAACGGAGACAATCTTTTTCCCGGGTTGTTTTTGCTTGTACATCTGAACCAATTCCTTGCCAGAAAAAAATGCGTGCGCCAGCTTAATGGTTTCCTTCGCGTTCAGCAAATCGAACTTCCGTCCTTTTACTAATTCGAACATGTTCAGCTTCCTCCTTTCACCAACTCGATAAAGGCTTCGATGCGGGTTTTAATGCCACCAACGCCGGACTGGGCATAGTCGCGCTCGATGTCAAGAACGGGTACCAAGGCTCCGAGTTTTTCCTTGAAACGTCCGCGCCCGATGGCCAAGAAATCGCAGAATTTCAGCGTGTGGTTGATGATACCTTTGATATTATTCGACGCAACGATGCTTTCCACTTTTGCTATTTTTTTCTCGAGCGCACCTGGCACGGCGCGATCAAGCCCTTGATCTAGCAAGTACGAACGTGCAAGGGCATGGAAAACATCCGGATACTGCTCATCAACGGTAAATTCGGCCATGCGTGCACCTATCCACGTATCGTAATACGAGATGCTCGCGCCGAATTCTTCCAGCCATGTTGCGAAAAAATCGTTCACGAATAAAGGGTCTCCCGTGAGCAAGATATTCGATTCATTTTTAGCAAGATTCTTCGATCGATTCAGAAATTCCTCGTTATTGAAATATAATTGGTCAAGCCTTTCGCAGGTTTCTGCAGGTTCCAGCACGGCAGCTTCTTGATATCGTTGCAAGAGCTCCATGCCTCGAATGCCGATGCCTTGCAACTTCCGCAGTGCTTCTCGCATGGTATTGTGCAAGGCCACTTGGCGGGAGATTTCGCTTTCTTCTATCGTGATGCCAAGCTCGTTTCCCAGTTTTTGGGCAAATTGGACGAGCTGATCGCGAAAGAAGGCAATCGAGTATTCCTGGGTTTTGACAGGAATCGCTGTCAATTCGATGCAAGGTAGATGAAATTCCTTGCACAAGTATTCCATGCCGATAAAATCCCCGTTGCAATAATTCGTGCGGATGAGATACTTGATATCCTTGTAGAAACCGATATCACCATGAATGAACGCCCCAACAATGTTACGTGCAAAGCTGCACGTGCTATGGGTCATGATTGCCCCGCCTGAAGCTGAATATTCTTCGGGCCCGACGAAGATCAAGGGAACCACTTGAAGACCAGCTGCACGAAGGATTTCGAGTGGTACCATTTCGTGAGCGAGTATACCAGCAAATAATTTGCTGTCCTCATCTTTCTTTTCGAGAAAATAGGACTTATAAGGAAAGGGCTCATCGGTTGGCGTGGATACTATGCTTTCCATGTTGATACTCGGGTTATAATTTATTTCTCACGTTAAAATGCTTTCCATGTCTTTTGTTAGGGAAAATTAGAAAATCCTTGAAAAATTGAAAACTAGTGCAGCTAGGAGATGTCTATGATGTCAAGGACACTCGATGATATCAACGAAAAGATCAAGAACGGCACCGCGGTGGTCATGACCGCTCAAGAATTCATCGATACCATTGCTAGTGGTGAATCCCTCCGCTTTGAAGATGTTGACGTGGTTACCACGGGGACCAAGGGCTTGATGTCGGGCATTCTTGGCATTTTCACGTTTCGCGTCACGCCACCGAAAGTGCATCGAAAATTCACGCAAATTTCGATGAACGGAATACCGGGCTATCCTGGACCATGCCCGAACGAGTTTCTCGGCGTCGTGGATGTCTTGCTTTATGCCACCGCACATAGCACGACCGATGACCAGTATTCCGGAGGTGTCTTGTTCAGGGACCTGGTAGAAGGAAAGGTCATTCATGTCGTGGCAACATCTTATGAAGGTGACGAGATCGAAAAGGACGTCACGCTCGAGGACATGCAATTCGCTCGCCTTCTCGGCACCCGACAAGGTTTCAAGAATTACAATGCCATGGTCAACCCGACTAACGAGCCCGTAGATACCATCTTTTCAACGATAGCCATGCAGCCAGATCTCTCGGAACTCACGTTCTCGGGATGCGGGGCGATCAACATGTTTCAGAACGACCCCGATTTCCAGACCTTCGGAGTGGGCACTCCTATGCTCGTGAATGGTGCAAAGGGCTATCTCGTCGGTCCTGGTACACGCAATTATGTTCTCAAGCCTAACATGATGACAATTGCTGATTTTAAAGGAATGAAGCCCGAATACATGGGTGGATTCAAGACGTCGTTCGGCGTTGAACCCATCTGTTCCATGGCCGCGGCCATCCCGATCTTGAACGAGAAAATCTTCAACAATCTCGTCCGGTCCGACGGGGACGTGCCACTCACGATCATGAACGTTGTGGGGCGCGAAAAACTCGCGGAAGTAACGTACGGGGATGTTTGGAATAATAATTTCATCATTAAATTTGAACCGAAAAAGTGCGATGATTGCGCAGTTTGCCAGGGAGAAGAACTTTGCCCGACCGAAGCATTTCACAAGAAAAAAGGGATCGACAGGTCACGTTGCTTCAATTGCGGGCTATGTGCTGTTACTTGCAAGTGTTGTCCCGACGCGTTTGTTGCGGACATGCGATCGGTCAAGATCGACGGAAAGGAAGTGCCGGTCGTCCTTCGCCAGTCGGATCGCCAAGGCGCGATCAAGCTTGCTGGCGAGCTCAAGGCAAAGATCTTGAAAGGTGAGTTTGATCTCGTCAAACCAACTGGAACTCTCGAGTTCTCGGAAGAAATGAAATGAAGCAAGACCGGCGGCATCGCGGAAATGAAACCACCAGTTAATTTACCCAACCGCTTTCCCAGCAGCATTGCCCTCGTGATCCTGGCAGGAGGAGCATCTCGCCGGTATAACGGCAAGCAAAAAGCCTTGATTGATGTCGGCGGGCAAACCATCATCGACTTGCAACTCAATGATCTTGGAAGCATGTTCGAGCACGTGTATATCAGCATAAAGAATGAAGAACAGAAACGCGTGCTCCGGGAGGCGGGAGTGGAGATTTCATGGAATGTGGATTTCGTGCAGGATCTACCGGAATTCCCTGGCAACGCGCGTGACAACGCTGCGATCTTCGGCATGTACTCCGCTTTTTCCGCTATCGAGTCCAGGCACGCGCTCGTAATTTCATGTGATATGCCATTCGTGCGGCAACCTGTTGCTCAAGTACTGGCAAGCTACGTGGAGGAGGATCCAGATGCAATCGTCCCGTCATGGGAGAACGGGTACCTGGAACCGACGCTCGCGATTTACAAGGTTGAAAATTCGCGAATCGCGATGAAATCGCTTCTCGAGGAGGGTACATATCAACTCCTCGAGATCTTCAAGCGAATGGATTCTGTCATCTATGTCCCGATCGATGCCATCAAGGCCGTGGATCCAGATCTCGATTGCTTGATCAACATCAATGATGAAATGGATCTCAAAAAGATAAAAGAATTAACTCGTTTTAAACAAGTTTAATTTGAGAGTAATGATGCGAGCGGGTGGAACGTCCAGGACTATCGAGCTGAGGATACCCTCTGCATTAAAGGGTACGTTCCCAATGACAGTTTCCTCCAGGTTCACGATGTCAACCGCTTCGACTTTCAGACCGATCTTGAGCGTTCCTTGCACGGATCTTTCCGTGGATGCGTTGAATAGCCTGACAATCACGTCGTCAGATTGCTCGGCTTTCTTCACGCACGACAGCACGAGCTCGGCAGGTTCCAGCTCGAAAAACGATCCGCTCGCGAGGAGGAACGGTGCCGGCTTCGGAATGTTTGGGAAGTGCCCCTCGAACTTGTTGTGTGCATAGACCGGATCCGCGTGCACCGGATAGCGAAATGCCATCGCCGCGCGAAATGCTTGATCGAAGATCAAGCCAACGTGCGGAATGATGCAATATTCACACGAGTGCTTCCCTTGGGCTTCCGTGAATTCGACCTTGACCGGAGATTGCTTGTTGATGTGCCAGAGCCAACCACACGTTGCCCGCAGCAACGTGAGCCCGAGATCAACCGTGCCATCATCGCGCCGCGTTGCCTCGTATTCCGGCAAGCCCTTGTTAGCAATCAAGAGCCCTGCTTGTCCCGCATCATCCGTGACGCTCACGAAACGGTGTTGCGGGGCTTGATGGACGGGTTTCGTCATCCATCCAGTGCTGTCGGGTAAATCTATATCCCGATCCGTGATGCCGAAATGGCTATCTACCTGGACGGTCGTCGCGTTCAATTCAGTTGGAAATCGAGCCGTGATCTTGTGATCCCGGGCATTGTTCTCGAACTCGACCTTAACATCAATGCGGGGATTGTTGCCCGAATAAATCGTGACATTACTCGTTAAATAAATCGTTATTTTCTCGTCAAGCCTCGTGGCGCGATCAACCGACGCTGCAGCGGGGATCTCGAGCTCCACGTCGATCTTGCACGTCGCCAGGGACTCGTTGCATATCATGAGGTTTCGTGTTGCTACGCCATTCATTGAAGTGATGGTCACGTCTCCGGCGACAGGGATGAACTCGTACCCGTCTCCGACATCACCCCGATCTTCAAAAGCGTTGCACCCATCATATACCCTCCCGTTTCGCTTGTCGGTTATTTTCAAAGTCCCATTTTCAAGAATGTTGACAAGGACGACGTCATTTTCCAACGACGTGTCCGTTGCTTGGAGATGCGTGGTTTCAAGCTCGGTCTCTTCGCTGCCAGTGCCAGGAATTATGGCAATGGTGGTATATCCAAGTGGCGGCATTTCCACGGGTCCTATTAACAGGTTATAAAAAAATCTCGGGCGTGGACCGTGCGATCCCACGAATTTCCGAACCAGGAATACCTCGTCATTGCCAACGGGCACCCTCTCGGCCGTTGCTCGCAAGTGCTTGCCGGTGGCATCGATGATAGCAAAACCGGCATCGAGATCGAAATCAGACGGAATCAGGACGTTGACGGGTTCGATCCTCGTGAATTCAAGGGGATTGAATAGCATAACGTTAACTTGCAGCTCGTGCCGTTTGTCTATGATGACTCGCATCGCCAGATCCAGCAATGCCCAGTTTCGTGTTTCCTCGGCATTTTGAAGGATCACATCGAAGCGTGCATCCATTTCCTTCATAATCTGGTTCCAAGAAGCTGTCCATGCACTGTCATGGGCTTGATTCTTCAGCAATTCCTTCCAGGCAATCGTGATAAAACCGCTGTAATCCCTGCCGGCAATGCAACGCGAGAAGATCGCCAAGGGTTCCGCGTACCGCTCCAGCAAGTCGTGGGCGAGCATGCTCCGCTGCTTGAGATTAATGCACGACGAATACACGCCTTGGAACGCGAGCTGGTATCTTGCACCGAGAAGTTCGCCCGTGTACGTGGCCAACATGGGACTCTCGGCAAGCACGTTTGCGACGAACTCCTCGATGGTGCCTTGCTGGACCGTGCCCTCCTCCTCGACGATCTCGTCATTCTCGTTCCATGCACGGATTGCGGCTGGTAAAACGCGCTCGGGAAGTCGATGATCGCTGCCAGAAAACAAGAGCACCCACATCGTGCTTTTCGTGATGTCATTGAGCTTAGATTTATCGAAGAGCATCATGGAAATCGCGGCACCCATGTTCTCGGGCAAGCCAGAACATTGCCCGTAGCCGTTGATCAAGTGCAGCGCGATCACGCTCGTGCCATCCGGGGCCTTCCATTCAAATTCAAACCCGAGCCCATGCTCTTCTTGCTGGTTGCCCATACCCCTGCCAAATGCCATCGCCTCGATTTCGAAACCTCGGAACACCTGCGGCATTTGCTCGAAATGGGCATACTGGTCAGGAATATAGCCAATCTTCATCGGTCGCGCACCGAAAGATCGCGATATTGCGTGACCGACAAGCAAGTTCCGCACGTAACCCTCGCCGGTTTGTAGCCAGGGATCATTTTGCACGAAATATGGCCCGATCTGGATCCTGCCACTCACGATGAGGGTTGTTAAACGTTCCTTTGCAGAGGGACGAATCTCCAGGTAATCTTCCAAGATGCTCGTTTGACCATCAAGCATAAAAAACTTGAATTCATTGCTCGTTTCCAAGGTTTCAAGTAACGTGTCCATCATGGCAACGAGCCTGAACCGGAACAAGTTAAAAGGTAAATACCATTCGCGATCCCAATGCGTGTGAGCAACGATGATCGTCTTGTCGTCCTTCGCCATATGTTACAAGGTCACGCGAAAGCTTAAAATGATTCGTTCGAACGTTTAAAATGATGCCAGACTTATTGAAGATGGAAAAACTGGTGCAAACACTCCAGCAAACCATCGATACGCTGAATAAGTTTTCCGACCGAATTGCAACGTCCATGGATAAGATGACAGAGACCTTGTCCAAGACACACGAGACCATCGAGATGATGGCACAATCCGTCACAACACTCGCGGACAGGACCGGTGGATCCTTGGAACAAATGAATGAAAAATTCGATAAATTGATAGGCACGCTTGTAAAGTTAAGTAATAACTCGCCATTACTCAACCCGAGGTCAGTCGTTGATTCTTTCTTGAAGCGGTGACCTTTTCCTCCTGATCTTTCTTGAGAATCATAGAGAGAATCTTGATCGCTGCTTTTTTCGACATGGGTTGATTTCCATTGCCGCACTTTGGACTCTGGACGCATGAAGGACAGCCCGTGTCGGCCTTGCAAGGACATGCCTGGATCATGGACAGGGTGTCCTCCAGGAGCGATATGATATTTTTCTGGGCTTTTTCAGCGAGGCCAATTCCACCGGGAAAACCGTCATAGATGTAAATCATAGGCTTACCATACAAGGGATCCAGATCGATGCTCACGCCGCCGACGTCCCACCTGCTGCAGAGCACGATCCGAGGAAATAGTGAGATTGCGCCGTGCTCGACCGCGTGGATCCCGCCCCCGAGCGCCTTCTTGTCTGCCACGTCCAAGGCGACTTGCACGTCGCGCGGGATGTTGAACCAAAAGGCCTTCGTGTTGAATGACGTCTTTGGAAGGGTCAGTGGATGAAATTCGATGGCTTCGCCTGTCGAGATCGCTTTTTCCACATATTTCGTATATTCATGCTCGACGCGCACGTCCCCGAAACAAACGTCAAGTGATTCGAGGGCTTTGCCACGAGGAAAGGTTGATGTTGGCTTGATGTCGCTTGTTTTCCCGACAGGAGTAAATTTAACGCCATTGATGACGATCGGCATGATATTGGTCGTGTACAAGGCTTCCGTGTAGTAATCAACATCCTCGCGAGCGAGCAAGACTTCCTTGTCGCGCAAGTTGAGGCGTTGAACGCGATACGTTTCCGCCATGAACAAGAAGATGGCACCCTCGTGCAGCGTCGAAAAAACGCGGTTCTCATTTTCCGATGTCAGGTACTTCTTTTTACCGCTAGTTATCTCGAAGACCTTGTAATTCTCGGACGGGATGGAATTCAAGGACGTTTTTTCGGCGGGAAAACTCGTGCCCGTGTAGATGTACCGGCTCCCAGTTTTTTTCACGATCCGATCGGCTTCGAGCTGGTCCATGATTTCGCCTGCACGTGGCCCGAAGTACGCGAGGTCATCGACATCTATCGGGATTTCCTTGACCGCGCATTCGAGCTGGCCCTTGACGATATAGGGATTTCCGAGGTCGATAACTGCATCTTCGAATTTTTTGGCAAAGAAGTACTCGGGATTGTTGATGTAATATTGATCCAGGGCATCACCACCCGCGCAAAACACGACGAGTGAATCATTACTCGACCTCCCGCAACGACCAGCTTGTTGCCAGAATGACGTAATGGAGCCTGGAAAGCCAGAAATTATAACGACATCGAGGCTGCCAATATCGATGCCAAGCTCGAGGGCGCTCGTTGCAGCGATGCCAACGAGCTCCTTGCTACGCAGTTTCTTCTCGATGGACCGGCGAATCTTGGGTGGATACCCCGCACGATAGGACATCACAGTGCCAGAGAACTGCGTGCCATAAAAAACGTCCTTGGCCCATTTTGCTTGTAATTCTGCCATCTTGCGGCTTTGCACGAACACGAGCGTCTGGAACGCCTTGCTCACGAAGGTCTTGAACAGTTCCCTCGTGTCCTGGTGATACGATAACCGCTGGTCCAGGGCATCGATGAACATGGGATTCCAGAACCAGACTTTTTTCGGCGCGCTTGCCGATCCATCGTCGTCCACGAGCTCGAACGGCAAACCCGTGAGCGTCATCGCGAGCTCCAGCGGGTTGCCAATCGTCGCGGAGCAAAAGATCCATTGCGGGATGCGCTTGAAAGCCAGCGCGATGCGTAAGAGTCGCCGCATCAGGAACGCGATGTTGGAACCAAACACGCCGTTATAGATGTGCACCTCGTCGAAGACGATATACGTCAAGTGCTCGAAAAACGATTTCCACAGCCGCAAATTGCCAAGGTATTGGTGCAAGCCGTACGGGTTTGTGATAATGATCTTGCACTGCCCCCGGATGCGACGTTTCTCGTCATTCGTGGCGTCGGCATCGTACACGCCGACCAACTCCTCGGAAAGGCCAACAGCAGATAATAATGCACGGATTTTCATGAATTGATCTTGCGCGAGGGCTTTCAACGGAAACACGAGCAAAACGGATGCAGTACTCGATGATTGCAATAGAGCGTTGATCGCGGGAAAGATATAACACGTCGATTTACCGGAAGCAGCGGACGTGGCGATGATGACGTTCTTGCCAGCCATGATCTTCTCTATCGCATGTGCCTGATGGGAATACAATGAAAACCCGGTCGATTCGATGTATTGACGCAATCGTGGATGGAGAACATCAGCGGCCAGCTCTTGATGGATCGGGGACCGGCCGGGTATGACGTGCTCGTGCACCACGCTGCGCTTGGTCTTGGGAGACGTGCGCTTGAAATCTTTCAAGAATTGCTGCAAATCCATGCCGGGTTGCCTCTTCACTGGATTCATGTCGTGCAATAGCGTGTGACTTCAGCGATTGGCTTTGAATGGGTGCTCCAGCAAGTGCACGATGAGATCGTGCAGTGTTTTCACGTCGAGCATGTTATGATAAATAACGCGAACCATTCCTGTCAATGCCAGCGCTTCTACGGTCTCATCATACCCGAGAATATCATTCGGGAGAACCGCTGCATCGTGGTGCGATCTCGAGAGTAAGAACCGGGTGAAAGCATCGCCATTACCACCATCAACAAATGTCATGTAGATGCCGGGAATTGCAGAAGACGGCACATCGAGGGGACGGTGAATGCCGAGAATATCTTTCTCGTAAAAGGATAGCGGCGCTCTGTTTTTCAAGCCGAGCATGCGCCTCGCATCGTGCATCAAGTCGACGTGATATAAATCCAATTCGCTCGCGTTCGCCCCGAAGAAATACCACGACCTATCCCGGATCATCGGTAAATCGAATGCTTTCCCGTTAAACGAGACGATGCAGTCGAATTCTTGCAAGAACTCGCATGCTTTTTGCAAAATCGTGATTTCCTCTTGATATTCGCGAGCGAGAAATTGCACGACCGTGAAAACGTTTTCAGCAGGCCGGATGAGGCCGATGGCGATCGCGAATATCCTTGCGTCGATGAAACCAGTGGTCTCGATATCTATGTACGCGACTTTTTCCGGGGAAAAACAATACATCAAGTCGATGAGCTTGGCCCGGCGGGTCTCGAGCAATTTGGCGACTTGCCGTTTCTCGATCCACGCGAGTAACTCGCTCGCTTGTTGACGCCAGGATCGCCTTGCCGAGTACACGAGATCGGCGATGCCCCGGACCAGTTTCTTCTTCAATTTCTGGCGCGTTTGAGGCCCGATACCCTTGATCATGCACACGTTCCGTTTCAAGCGGTTTTTCGTCACGGCAAAAAGGCGATCATCATTGTATGGCTTGTCGAGCGAAAAACTTTTCTGGATCACGAGGCATGACCCGCCATCATCTTTAATTTCCGTGACTTGAATGTCCTCGTGATCCTGCATCGAGTTAACAGGTTGGGTAGTCATGCCTTTGCTCGCATCTTCGCTTGCATCGAGCATTTCGAGTCGCCGCGCGCGTACCACGATTCAACTAAAGCACGTGAAGTCGTATACTAATCTTCTTTGATTCAAGAATATAAGCCGCCATGCACCGCCGAATCTGTGAAGGAATCGGTCACGAGACAAAATCTAGCAAGTCCTTTTCATGTCCAGTCAACTTGACGATCTTGGGGAGTTTACCTGTCATGCCCACTTTCGACCCTCGAACGACAAAGACGCCAGAGACCGAAGGAAATTGCTTGCTTCCTTCCAATGCTTCTTTAATCGATTCCTCCTCGTCGATCGATTGCGTCATGTTGCAAATGGCAGTCGATGCAGCGTCGGCCAGCGTCGCATTTTTGCAAAACACGGTGACGATATCGGCATTACCAAAGCTAATTGCGTGGCTGACCGTCGCCGAGCTCGTCGCGATTCCCGAGATCGAGACATCACCAGGCTGGATGACAAACCCTACACGTGACCCAATATCGGCTTTTCCCGCGTAGAGACCAATGGTAACGGCCGTTGAAGCCCGAACGAGAATTTCCCCACCATCTTCCATAACAAAACTTGAAAACTGCTCCGTTTCGGCGATCCGATCGTATACCTCGTCGACGAGAGCACCAGCGACGGCAGCCATGGGACCAACGCCAAACTCTAACGTTGCATCGATCATGCGTTGGACAACCGATGGAACATTTGACTTATCTTCCCACGTCCACGGTTCAAATGTTATCTTGAATTCGGGGAATCGATCTATAAAAGACTCAAGCTCGAGTCGCGCAGAACGTAAAACCTCGATCGTCTTGTCGATAACGGTTATATTGTCGCAACAGATCGTTCCCTTGGATTCACCAACGAGATACTTGCGCTGATTTAATTTCATCGCGATCTCCCTTGTTTTACGAGCTCATCAGGTTTCAAGTGGTGGCGGTGTTTTGTTTCTCTCGACAGCGGCTAGTTCCATCCAGGTTTTGAAGTCCTTGGAAGGTGGTTCCTGTTCGAAAAGCTCGGCACGGGATGATTCCAGGAATGCTGGTTGCTCGCCCATGAAGTCTGCTGCGCACGTGATCACGTGATCCGACGCCATGCCATCGAGGTTTGCGCGATCATGTATGGTTTGGATGAAATCATTGTATTGCTCGCGATCCCTGCAGCAATGGTGGTCGATCACGACGAGCGGGATACGCTCGTGCAGTTTCACCACGAATTGTTCTGCCACGTCGAACGGAAAGTTGGCCAAGCTTGTCTTGAGGTAGAAGGGAGGACCACCAAGGAAGATGGCATCGACATTGGTATCCAGGATAAACTTCATGGTTTCTTGCACGACGGGACCTTGGACATCGGGAGCATACACGAAATGCTCGTTTCCATGCGTGAAACGGGCCATGATGATATGGCCTAGCTTGGTGCCCCCCTCGCCGTGGGGCACTGGATAGCTAAAATCCACGATTGTCTCGCCAAACGTGAACCGCTGGAAATCTGCATCGTGCAATCCCATGACAAGCTTGGACACGGATTGCTTGAAATACTTGCCCCGGGATCGTTGATTTTGTCCAATATGCTGTTTCTGGCTTTTCAAGTAAATAATTTTACCCGTGTACAAGCCTTTTATAATTTGAGGAGAGGAATGAATGTATGTCTCGTCGATTAACCGTGGCTTGAAATGGTCGTGGTGAAAGTGGGATATGAACAAGGTCTTGCAATCTTTTGCCTTGGCAAGAATGCTTTCAGTGATTTGATTGAGTTTCTTGTACTCGGCAGGATGAGGTATCTCGTGTCCCTTTCTCGGGCCAAGCGCGCAACCTGGATCCAGTAAAAACGCGTCATCCGGCGTTTTCACGAGGCAACACATGCTTCGCACGCCAAGGCTTTCCGCGCCGATGATCTCGATCGAGATCTTGTCCAGGGGCATGATATTCCACTATTTTTCGCTATTTGAATTCATCCTCGGTCATATTTGAACTGATGACAGAACGTTGCTTTGAAATACGTTATCATGTCATGAAACTAGAAAACAAATATGTGGCGCATCGTCTTGCGCCATGGAAAAAACTTTATTAATTCAATTCACAACGTTTAATATAACAAGATTGTTAATTAAATATGAAATTTTGAGACTAGATAAATATGCCAATCATGTCATTTTCGATCAATGAGGAACTGAAAAAGTTGATTCAATCTCTCGTCGAAAAGAAGAAGGCATTCAAGAATCAATCCGGCTTCGTTCGTACCGCGCTGACCCATTATCTCAACAGTTCCGAAGCACACATGAGCATAGATGATGGCGAGGTCGATGCCACGGATTATAAGGTAAACGGTCAAGTCATTCTATCTTTTAAGAAAAGCGAGAACGAGAACAAGATCTTGAAGGACATTTATAATTGCGAAGGGAAGTATTCTGACAGCATTTTTGGTTTCCAAATCCTTTCCGATAATCTGGTAAACACGTATTCTTGCATCTATTCATTTCAAGGAAGCATATTCGATTTTAGAAAATTCGTTGATGATCTCGATTCCGTTCAAGACATCGAGCAAGTGCGGTACCTTATCAGTGAATGATTTCTTTTTTTCAATTGTTTCAAATATTTTCATTACATCGTGCTTGAAATCGAGCTTTCGACATTTCTTTTTGCCCACGTTAAGAAATCGGGCGAAATTTTTGAAATAAACATTCAAAACGAAATCTTATAAAGTTTATACGGGAAGTACGATCACGTTTATGCAAACGAGATGATACATCGTGAGAGGTTACGTTCGTGTTAGCATCTTAGGAATGACATTGACATCAAGGAAAGTCAAGTTGGGCAAGGGAATGAATGTTCAATTCGACAGAAACGGCAATTTTGCAGCCCTCATCGAAAGAACAAGTTCCAAAGTCCGGCAAAAAAAGATCGTTCCATTGGATAAGGTACCGGGAAGCTATAGAAGAAATGAATTTATCGACATGTACACCAGTGGACCGGCACCTGCTCAGGCATCCGTTTCAATTCAAATGACAAACCAGCAAGTACAATCCGCGCCCGGTCCAAAGGGACAATGCCGTTATTGCGGAACTGAATTGGAAAGCGAGGCAAAGTTTTGCCCAACTTGTGGCGCTCCTCGATCTTAAGCAATCAAATTTAGTTTTATTTTAAATCTAAAAACTTTTTTACTTTAGTGTCTGATTTCATCCAAATTTTTTTTGATCGTGCAAATATAAAGCAGCCAATGCAATTTCCACGTTATTCTTTCAATCCCTAATGCATATTTCAACGCCGAGATGTGACCCCCCATATCGAGGTATAGCTGCAATTTTCAGAAATTCGCGAGTCTTACTCGTTTAAATAAGCCAGCGGAGAATAATGGTGGTAGTTGATCGTTACTGATCAAACGCATCTAACACGCATCCACAAACGCATCCATCCAACCCTATGTTTTTTTTTCTGGTATAGGTGGAGAACCTTCCGCAGCTCATTTTTTTTCCCAATCTCCACCCTTTATACTTTCTTTCTTTCACGCTTAAGAAAATAAGATTGCTTCTACTGAAAAGCCAAGGAATCAAATTTCTTGCTTTTTAACGTTGTAATACGTGATGTCCATCTGGCGGTCAACGACCGCGAGTATCAAGTCCTGGCGGTTGTTCATTGCATAATCGGAGATCTCGTGAAGCTTCACTAGAGGTAGAGGTTTTCCCTCGAAAATGCCGAAATAGATGAATTTTGCTGGATCATTACCTTTCTTCGCGCCTTTCTTGTACACGCGGAAATGCGAAATATCCTTGATGCCACGTCGCACCACGTACCCGCGGGTTTTCAAGTCACGGTATACGACGTATTTTTCCCAGAAATCTGGAACATGCTCTTGAAAATGCTTGAACAATGCATCTGCAGTCAAGAAACGTGCATCCCCCGCAAACGCATCGATGCCACCAAGCTCCCAGCTCGCCTTGATCTCGTCGAGCATCGCGGCCGCTTCCTCGATGGTTATATCCTTGACCGCAAGCAACCTGTTTCTTTCGGAAAAAATCAATATTTCCTCAGGAAATAAGAATAACAAGCCTGAAGCCTCGTCGACATTCCCGAAATATGATTTTTCGTGCAATATATCGATCATGGAAGGATCCATCACGATACCTCCTTTTTCATTTAACAATAGATAGACAGGATCGGGGCGCTTTCCTTTTTCACCCTCTGGATGATCGATGTCGCTCCAATCTTCCTCGCCAATCGATTCTTCATCTTCGTCGTCGCGCATGTTGCATCACGGGGTCTGATTGTTGCGAAAGTGCTCGAAACTAATACATCTCAAAATATAATAGCCGGACAAGTTATCTAAACTTATGGAATCGAGGGATTTCGAGATTATCTTGCTCCAGAGATTGGATGATTGCCATCATATTGTCGTGATCGGTATTGGTGCCGATCTCAGGGAAGATGACGCCGTGGGTAACTTGCTTGCTTGCGAGCTTGTTGCTTCAATAAAAGAATTACTCGATACAATGGGCAATAACGATTACGTGTATTCCGAAAATGAATATATTCGTGGTGGACAAATACTCGTCTTAAATGCTTCGGTAGCGCCAGAACAATACATATCCATGGTCAAGGGTTTCGCTCCTGAAAAGATCATCATCGTCGACGCCGCCAAGATGGGCGCAGCTGCCAACCCTGGAGACATGGCTTTCATAGAAACGGATGAGCTTGACATGTCCACTTTTTCCACGCACACGATCTCGCTCCGTTATTTCATCGAGATATTGAAAACTATGGGGCTCGATGCCGAGTTTTTCGTTATCGGTATCCAGCCAGCATCGCTCGGGTACGGCGAGGCGCTCTCCCGACCGGTGGAAGAAACAAAGGTTTTTTTGAAATCCTTGTTGCTAGAGTACATGCAGCGAAATTGCTTGAACACGTGAATCACGATGCTAGAACGAACCATAGAATGGATGGACGAGGAAGCTTGCGCCAAGCTCATCGACCAGACTAAGCTACCATTGGAGCATGCCACGCTCGTCGTGAAAACATGCGCGCGCATGGCACAAGCAATCAAGGTCATGGAAATACGAGGCGCGCCTGCCATAGGGGCAGCGGCAGCGATGGGCATGGCCCTTGCTGCGCTCGAGTTCAAGGGTTCATCGAAACGTGACTTGATCAAGCACCTAGAAAAAGCAAAGGTAACCCTGGATTCAACGCGACCAACGGCAGTCAACTTGTTTTGGGGTACAAAGCGCATTCTGGATAAGGCTAAGGAAATCGACATGCCCGTGAACGTGATCGTCGAGGAGCTCGTCACGGAAGCAAAGCTCGTAGCCGAGGAAGATGTCGAGAAAAACAAACAGATGGGTAAGAATGGTGCCGTGCTTCTCGAAGATGGCGATACCGTTCTCACGCATTGCAACGCGGGTGCCCTCGCTTGCGTTGCCTATGGTACCGCGCTCGGCGTGATCCGTGCCGCGGTTGAATCAGGCAAGAGCATCAACGTGATCTCCGATGAAACGAGGCCGCGATTGCAAGGAGCAACCCTCACGTGCTGGGAATTGCAGCAAGACAACATTCCCGTGACTCAAATTGCGGACACGGAAGCTGGATTGCTCATGTCAATGGGAAAGATCAACAAGATCGTAGTCGGTGCTGACCGTATTACATCGGACGCCGTATTCAACAAGATCGGCACGTATCAAGTTGCAATCATGGCAAAATACCATGGCATTCCGTTTTATGTTGCTGCTCCTGTTTCGACCATTGATCTCGATCGTAAGATGAAGGATGTCGAGATCGAGCAACGTGACGAGTGGGAAGTGAAAACCATCTTCAAGAAGGTTCAAATTTCTCCCGACGGGGTGCCCGCGTTGAATTATGCTTTCGATCCGACACCCATGGAGCTCGTTACTGCCATCATCACGGAGGACGGCGTATTCACCCCTGCTCAATTGTTAGAGCGATATCCGTTCGTGAAATGAAACCAGCCGAGCCAGAATTGGGAGGGTTGATTTTTCTCATCCACGATCACGATCGACAAAATTTAATATAGACCAGAGCAGAACTATCGTCATCTATCACGAATCTGAATATCGAATAGGTGAAATCAATTATGGAAACCAGGAGATTCCAATCGAAAGACCCAAGCGACAAGATTGCCATCACGGACATCATCAAGGAAGAACTCGCGTTACATAACGAATCTTTTGATGAGAAAGTTTGGGAAGATTATTTGAAGAAACGCGACGGGGATTTGCAGAACCGCATGGGCACCATTCTCGCCGTGGACGATGGCACGGTCGCGGGCTTCGTGCTGACCGAGGTGCGTTATGAAATGACGGGAAAACCATTTGGGTACATGCATTTTCCAGCGGTCAAACGCGAATATAAGACTAAGGTAGAGGAGATGCTCTGCATCGAAGCCATCAAATACTTGAAATCGATAAAGGGCATCAAGGTGATTCGTTCAAGGTTGTCCCCTGCTCAGAAATTGGCGATTTCGGTGGCCATGAAACTCCATTTCAAGCAATTCGAGCTCGAATGGCAATTGCTTGTGTGAATACCAAGCATTAATTCCAGCAATCATTGCTTGACGTTAACAAACATGCTTAGAGAGCCATCATGAGCGAGATCGGACTATCAATCGAACAAGTAACCGTGTTTGATCAAAATGGAATTAGCATTTTTTCACAGTTATTCAAGGAAAACCAGATGGATCAAAATCTCCTCGCTGCTTTTTTTTCCGCCATACGCCAATTCGGTACGCACATGTTGCAAGGTGAAATTCAAGGCATCAAGATAGGAAATGTCATGCTGGATTTCAAGATAATACCCGTGGAAAACGAAAGCCTCGTGTTCTTGATGATATCTTCGGGATTTAGCGAAAATTGGGCGTCGGAGATCGCGGATAAAATTGCAGAAAATTTTGCAATACAATTCGAAAATTTCCTTGCCGAGAAAAATATCGATTATTCCGGCTTTCGATCAAAGATGTATGACTTCCAGCAAGATTTTTTCACATATTACTCCACGTTATGCGAGGAGATGGTCAAGGAGGTCAATAAACTCGACACGGTCTCGCTAGATCTACCGATCAAGGTTCCCAGCACGCTACTTATGTTCATTTACGACTTGCTCGCGGTAAAGCCCGAGAAAGAAAAATTATACGAGCACGGTGCCATCGACGTGCTCGTTGAAAATATACAGAATTACGTGTTTTCGGACAAGATTAAAAAAGATATTTTGATAAAACTCAAGTGAAACTCGTCATGACCATCGATCTGGCAAAAAAAACCGCCGGTTATGCCGCGGTTGACAACCACGTTACAAAATCAGGCATTAAGGTCGGCATCGGGAGTGGATCGACCATCACGTTTAGCGTCGAACGAATCTCGGAAAAATTGAAGAAAGGTGAGATAAAAAACATCATGACCGTGTGCACTTCCTACCAAAGCACGTTGTTATGCCGCCAACACAAGATTCCTGTAACAACGCTCGATGATCCCGCGATTGATGGAGAGTTAGATGTTGCCATCGATGGAGCCGATGAATTTGATGAAAAATTGAACTTGATCAAGGGGGGTGGAGGTGCCCATACCCAAGAAAAGATTGTTGATAGTGCAGCGAAGATATTCGTAGTGGTTGCTGATGAGAAAAAACAATCCCAAAAACTTGGCGAAAAGTTTTTCGTGCCTGTTGAATTCATCCCATCATCGTTGGCTATCGTCAAGAAACAACTCGAGGCAATGGGCGCGACACCCGAGCTTCGCATGGGCGTGAAAAAAGCAGGTCCTGTCATCACGGATAATGGGAATTTCATCATCGACGCTAATTTTGGCGTCATTGAAGACCCGACTATGCTAGAACATGAAATTAATGGCATTGTCGGTGTAGTCGAGAACGGGATTTTCGCGAACATGGCGTCCATCATTTACATGGGCCGAAGCGATGGATCTCTAGAAATAATTGAACGTCAAGAATAATCACATCATCGACCGGTAAGATTGCATTGAAATTTCTGCTTCTTTTCGAATCAACGCCCCTCACGTTGTCGATTCCATTGAAAGCGTTGACGTCACAAGGAAAACGGCTCGACGTGTTTTGTCGCATGTGCAAATCGTGCTTGATGTTTGACGGAAAACCGACTCGTGACAGTGTTGAGGCCTGGTTTTCAGCAAATGACAATCAAATTTCCCCGTTAAGGGTGATCATCGACGGATCTTTGCTAGGTACTGATTTCTTGCGTGAAAAGTTTCATTCGGAATTAGCCATCGCGAACCTCCTCAAGAATATCATGAAGGGCACACTGCAGGCCCCAGGCATCTTGGTTGAAGAGCTCCATCCCACGACAAATCTTCCGATCGCCTATCTCGAGATGGTAAAACAAGTTAAAGAGCAGGAGTCTCGCAAAATTGTCTTGCTGCACGAGACCGGGACGCCAATGCTGATACAAGCAGGTACCAGCGTCATCAGCAAGAATTTATTTATTGATAATGACATTGCCGTGCTAATCGGTAACCATCTCGGTTTTCCAAATGAGATCGAAAAAGAGCTACTTCAAGCAAGCGACCACGTTCTGTGTCTGAGCACGAAAACGCCTTCAGAAGGATCGCCGGCTATATCGTATCTCGGGTCTCACGTGATCGACATGTTACACTATTTTCTTGCGTGATTGCAGCCTGGCATCAATAATAACGCTCATACGACCTCGATCAGCTGGATTTTTGGCATGGTAGTTGATGCCAGCTCGATGAAAAAATGATTGGTTGTTGGTTTTCGCCCTGTCAAGATTGCCACACCGCCATCGATGGCTTGCATCTTCATGTGTGTGTCGGCGAGACTAGAGAGCATTGCGATGAATTCTGGATCAGCACCAGAATTGACTATGGCAACCTCAATAACGTTCGTATGCTTGATGAACTTGATATGATTCAAGATTTCCTTTAACATTGCATTGTTCCGATAATCATATGACGTGTATTCTACGAATGACAAGATCGGATCATAGTCCGTTCTGGCAGCAAGATCATCGTAAACATCAATGAAGGATTTGAACATGTCAGTCTCCCGTTTCGTGTACTGGATGATATACTGGCGACTTTCCGCTGGCTTTGATTTTTCCTCCAAGACACGATAATAATTATCCAGCACTTCAGCATTCACGTAAAGCATGAAGTCTCGTTTGCTGAGCAATACCGTGTTATCACCCTCAATCGCGGAAACAATAACGCCATGACCTTGTTGCAAGAAATTAATGATTGCACTTAAGAAAAAAGACGAATTCGCGGTGGGCATGTCTGGATCGAGTTCATAAAGGTTAAAAGATGCCATCTTGAGACAATCTTTGTACAATGCATCGACTTGTTCCGATCCCGTTGATTGGCTGCCTGGCGGGTTCGGAGAAATGATCCAGGGTTCTACATGCGAGATATCGAGGCGTTCCATCGGTACGCCGCATGCGAACTTGCCACCCCTTAACGTGAACGGGATAAATTTCGGCGTCCGGCATCTCGCACGTATCTTTTGGATTTCGAGTTTTCTAAGAATTGCACCATCTAGTACATCATTATGCAAGAACAGGATGCAATCCACGCTCGATTCGATGCCCGTGTTGTCAGCTGAATCGTTGATGATGATGCAGGGTCCCGCAAATAAGGATCTCACGAGATTTAAAAAGATCTTGTGTTGAACCTTGGTATCCGTGCTGAGAAGACCAAACATGAACAACGCCAAATCATCGAACACCAGAATGGTATCGGCTTGTTGCGCGCCTAGAGCAGCTAACTGGATGCCAAGCACTCGTACTCGCTCGTCAAGCGTCGTGTTAGCAATGTCATCCCCATCAAACCACGTAGCAACGTTGATCACTTTGACGGAACGATCTTGTAGGCATGAATATCGAGCTTGCATCATCTCCGAGGAGATATTTTTCGCCACGATGACGATGTTATTGATTGCTGAAGCAAGTTCAATGGCCAAGCTTGTTTTCCCCGTGCCTGGCTGTCCCTTGATGAGGATCGATGCGTTCATCATCTTGACATATTCTATCATATCGACAGGAACGCGAGGATGCTCGATTGGTTCACCACTCACTATGCTCAACTTTTTGATAACCCTCGATTACGCAATAACACGATAATCCATTAAAAATTTGCGGGACATTGATCGGAATCCTTTCATCCCGTTCACAACGAAACGATGCCCTCATTAATCTTGCGAAGTTCATCCATCATGGCTACGGCATTTTCCATCTTCACGGCATGATGCAACGTGCCACAAGCAGAAAACACATGACCGGTTTTAATATCGCCATCCATACCTTCCTTCAGGATCACGTGGACTTGATGCCGTACTTCTTCCTCGGTGCCGTACGGAAGCAATTCTGCCGTGTCGAGATTTCCCACGAATGCAAGCTTGTCCCCGTGTGTTTTCTTGACGCGTGCAAGGTTCATACCCGAGTTAACCTCGAGCGGGTTCAGGCCATCTAAGCCGCCTTCCACGAAAATATCGAGTAAGCTATACACATCCCCGTCGGTGTGCAAGAACACCTTGGCTTCAGGGTTTTTCTCGTGAATAAATGACGTGATGCGAGATAAGCACGGGAGAACGAATTCCCGGTATTGAGCTGGGGAAATCATTGGCCCGTGCTTATAGGCACAATCATCGGGGATAACGATAATTGGGGAACCAGCTTCTAAGGATGCTTCCGCCCGCGTGATGCCGATGTCCGTGAGAAAATCGAAGAGCCGCCGCAATAACGCGGGGTTTTTCCGCATGAGGATTGACAACATCGCGAAATCGACCATTTGTGGCGCTGGCTCCATGATCAAGCTCGCGCCAGGGATGGGAACGAAGTTCTTTTCCATGCACAAGCGGCGCGTCTCTATGAATTGCTCGATATCCTTTGTTGACGGTTTCACGATTTCCAGGTTGTCGAGCCACCATTCTAGCAACTTGGCATCCTTGATCGCGCCGCCGACATGCCAGCCAATGCTGTGTCCACCTGGGACGATCGCGGCACCCTTGATACCGCCCATGACGCTCACGGATAACCGGGGATCACGCTTCCGCATATCGGCGGTCATCTCAGCCACCTTACTTTTCAAGGCATCGGTTGGCTCGATTTCGGTCCCCGGAACGCCTGTCCAGTGTGATGAATAACCAAAGGCTTTGAACGGGGTCATGTCCCCGACAGGCGTCAGCAAGATCGCGTCATCGTCGAGTTCATCCTCGTGTTGGGTGAGATAGGGATTCCACACGCCTTCCATGATCGATTGGACGAATGATGGTATCGTGTCGATTGGCTCGTGGTTGAATGCAGAAAGGATGAGCTGCTCGTTTTCGCACGTCTGCATGGCAAGTCGCTTGCATTATTTCTTGTTCTGAATGCATTAATAGATAGTGAATATATTTCTAACATATGGCAACTGAATCAGAGGAAACGAACATCTATCGTAAATTACAGCAACATCTCGACAGTTTTCCGATAGGTTATCCTGCAACCGAATCGGGGGTAGAATTACGCATCTTGCAGCACTTGTTCACGCCCGAGGAAGCCGAAATCGCGATATTCTTGGATTTCAAGCCTGAACCACTCAAGCGAATTTTCAAGAAGGTTAGCAAGGCCAAGGATATCGGTATCGAGGACCTCGAGACGATGTTGGATGGCATGGTCACGAAAGGCTGCTTGAATGCTGGCAAGAATCCCGAAACGGGTGAAAAATTTTATGCAGATGCTTTCCTGGCCGTTGGCATGTTCGAATACCAGCTCAACCGGCTCACGAAGGAATTCATGGAAGATTTCGAGCAATACATGGAAGAAGCCTTCATTTACGAATTCAAGAAATCCGGGGTGCCCCAATTACGGACTATCCCTATCGAACAAGCCATCGAACACGAGAATTTCGTGGCATCCTATGATGATGTCCGTCATATCATCGAGACCCGCAAGCCAATTTCCGTCGCAGAATGCATTTGTCGCAAAGGAAAGAAACTTCTCGGAGAGGGATGCGACAAGCCCACGGAAACTTGCTTCCAGTTCGGCACCGCTGCATACACGTATATAGCGCAAGGTCTTGGTAGAGAAATCGATAAGGAGGAAGCTCTTTCTATTTTAGCGAAAGCACAACAAGCCGGTCTCGTGCTGCAACCCGGGAACGCGCAGAAAGCAGGTTGGATTTGCTGTTGCTGTGGATGCTGCTGCGGGGTTTTGACAGCTGCTAAAAGGCTGCCAAACCCGTCGGAAGTCTTCGCAACGAACCACATTTCAACCGTTGATATCGATGCTTGCATCGGTTGTGGTACGTGCGTGGAACGATGTCCCATGAATGCATTATCATTAAGTGATGATAACAAATCCGTGGTGAATCAAGATCGATGCATCGGTTGCGGCGTGTGCGTGCCCGCATGCCCTGAGAATGCAATGCATCTCGTGAAGCGCGAGGTGCAAAAGGTGCCTCCTGCTGATAACCTGGAAATGTACATGAAGATCATGGAAGGAAAGGCAAAGATTTTACAGAAAGAACGTGAAGAATTGGCATGAACTCACGAGAACGAGTCAAGCGCGCCATCGATTTCGAGAAGCCTGACCGGGTGCCATACGCCGGATTCACGCTAGGCACGGACGTGTTCCCGCTGCTCCCCATGGTTTCGAGAAAATGGCAGCCCCGTGAACCCTACATGCCCTACGTGACGCCGCTTGAAACGACGCTGGGACTCTGGAAATCCAAACGAAAACTGCCGAAAGGATGGTACAAGGCAAAGCATCTTGCCATCGACGAGTGGGGGGTCGTATGGCAGCGATATGGTGCCATTTCCAATCTCGGGCAAGTGTTCGAAGCGCCGATAAAATCCTGGGACGATCTTGACAAGCTAGAGATGCCCGATCCTCGCGATCCGGGGCGTTACTCGGTATTCACCAGGCTCGCGAAGGTTATCGCAAGAAAGCGGTACACGTTTGGTGCTCTGGGCAATTTTCTCTGGGAACGGTATCACTTCTTGCGAGGATGGGAAAATTCCATGCGAGATGTCGTCAAGAAACCAAAACAAATGCATGAATTGCTCGATCGCCTTGCAGAATACTTCATGGCAGTCGCTGATGAATGGATAAAGCGTGGCGTGAATGCTGTCATGGCCACGGACGATCTTGGTGGCCAGCACGAGCCGCTGATGAGTCCGACTGCGTACAAGGAACTTTTCTTGCCACGCTTCAAGAAGATCATCGACTATTGCCACGATCACGGCGTGCATGTTCTCTTGCATTCTTGCGGCGATCTCCGGGAACTGATGCCATCATTGATCGATGCGGGCCTTGATGTTTTCCAATTCGATGGGCCTGACCAAACCGGCATCGAATATTGCAGCGAGCATTTCGGTGGGAAGGTTACATTCATGGACGTCGTGGACATCCAAAACGTCATGCCTGCGACGAGGGGCACGGCGTTGGATATCGTTCAATACACGAAACGCTTGATCTACTATCTCGGACGATTCGATGGAGGTCTCATCTCGACTGAATACGCATCACCATCGGTTTTGCGGCCGCAAAAAGGAGGATTCAAGGAAATGCACGCCACGATCAAGAAACATGGCAAGTATCCGTTGGATATCGAAAGCTTGAAGCGCGATCTTAATGTTCAGTGATACCTTCGGTGTCCGAAATTATTTTCTTTACTGCGTGATGCCGTGAAATTATCGCTATCGTTATTCGAATTTTTGAATGCATCAATGGCTTCAAATGGACTTCTATCGAATAATGCAAGCAACAACGGATGTTTCGGACCGATGGAACGAAAAAAGTTTTTCTGCAGTATCTGCGACGCGTCGTGCGGCTTGATTGCAATCACCGACAATAACACGGTCGTGAATATCATTCCGGATAAGCATCATCCGGTTAGCAAAGGCTATTGCTGCCCGAAAGGCCTCGCGCTGCACCACGTGACCAACGACCCGGATCGCATCATTCATCCACTGAAATTTGATGGAGGCACGTGGGTGCAACTCTCGTGGAAACAAGCAATCGGCGATATTGCCGCCAAGTTTGGTGCGATCCGCGTGCAAAACGGTCCACACGCTATAGCATCCCACATGGGCACAAATGGTAACCACAGCTATTCTTTTTCTATGTATTGGAAAGGCTTCAACGACGCGCTCGGAACGCGCAATTGTTTCGACGCGGGCTCGGTCGACAACAACAACAAGTTCGCTGCACAGTATTTCATGTATGGTAATTCGGCCGTCATGCCAATACCGGACTTGATCAACGCGGATTTCTTGTTGTTGATAGGCACGAATCCTGCCGAGACGAACTTGAACATAGCCAAGTGCAGTAGCGTCATGGACAAGATCGCAACGATCGCAAAGCGAGGTAGCGTCGTCATCATTGATCCTCGTAATAACGAGACCGTGAAAACCCTGGAAAGTATCAAGAGAACCAATGTCAAGCACCATTTCATCAAACCTGGCACTGACACGTGGTTGCTGGTCGCGATGTTGAATGTCATCATCGTCGAAGGCTTGATAGATGAAAACTTCATCAACATGAATAGCACGGGTTACGAGCAAATCAAAAATCGCATTGCATCTTGCACGCCCACGATCGCCTCGCGCGTCACGGGCATACCCGAGGAAACCATCGCCGCGCTGGCACGCGAGTTCGCGACCACCCCGCGTGCAACGATCTATGCACGGCTCGGCACGTGCCTCGTGCCACATCCCACACTCAACGCGTGGGCAATCGAGACACTTCACGTGATCACGGGGCATTTGGACAAGGAAGGCTGTGCCATCTTCGGCCACGGGCCGTTCAACGTCGCGAAGGTTGGCCGCCTCATCAAACTCGGAGAATATGACGAGTGGCGCAGCAGGATAGGCCACTATCCCTCGGTCATGGGCGCGCTCCCGCTCGGCATCCTGGCCCGTGAGATCACGACCCCCGGCACTGGTCAGGTACGTGCCTTGATCGAGGCAGGGGGCAACATCGCCCTCACGGCGCCGGACTCGAATGCCATGCTCGATGCCATGAAACAGCTGGATATTTTCGTTTCCATCGATTTCTATCGCAACGAGACCGCAACGCTCGCCGCGGAAGGGGCACGCGTGCCCGCAGTCTACATCTTGCCCGCGACAACGCCGCTGGAGCGGGAAAACATCCCCATCACTTATCTCAATTATAACATAGTGCCTCATGTCGAATATCACGATGCCGTGATCCTGCCGTCTCGTGCAGGGCCAAAGCAAGAATGGGAAATCTTTCTCGCGCTCACGCGGGCGATGCACTTGGTGCCATTTGGTAATAAGATGTTCGGGATTCTCGCCAAAGCCTTGCGTTTCATGCACAAGGAATTTAGTCCGGGATTTCTCGTCGGCTTGCTCGCCATCATTGGCAACATCATGGGCAAGCATCCACCAATCGTGTCGGACCAGGCTATCACGCTAGGTGCCATCAAGAAAAAGAAGGTTATCGTTTGGAAACGACATCGCTACGGGGTTCTCAAGGAGTTCTTATTCACCGGAGACAAGAAAGTTCATCTTGCCGACCCGAGAATCGTGCAAGACCTCGACCGGTTCGTGGCATCGATCAAGGATGAAATGCGCGTCGATGATCTCGCGAGCAACGAGTTTTTCTTGATCGGGCGGCGGCATCGAAAGACTATGAACTCCTGGCTCCACAACATTCCCGCGCTGTGGAAAGAGCGAACCTATCCTCGATTGCTCGTGAATGAGGAAGATGCACTGCGATTGGGAATGAAGGATTTGGACGTCGTGAGATTGTCCAACCAATCGGGAGAATTGCAGGTACCCGTGGAGCTTACATCGGATATCATGAAAGGAGTGTTATGCTATCCGCATGGCTGGGGCCACGACAAGAACGGGCTCACTTTTGCCCGCGAGAATGCAGGCGCGAATTTTAACTGCTTGACATCCGATGCACCGCTCGATCCATTATCCGGTATGCCGTGTTTCGATGGAATCCATGTTTTCCTAAAAAAGCTCGTTAATTAAATGAGAGTTTAATATATTCTCGTAAGAAAAGCATCGAAATGTGGATCAAAAGAAATTATTTGTTCGATGCCATAGGTCCGGCACAGCACAATGCTCGATACGTCGGTAAAACTGAGAAATTCATGTTTGGTTTTGACCGTTCTATTGAACTTGTTGAATTCTGTGCAAGTCATTTGGACAGATTTTTCATCCATGTACAAGATCTTTGCAAGCTGGTCATCACCCAAAATTAAAGTTTCGAGATCATGTACCAAGTTTATGTTTCCTTTGGTTCTTATCCATGCTAAGGAAATAGCTTCTCCAATTATCAATTCAGACGTGTATAACAAGCCATATTTTCCCGTATAGAGATCATCAAGTATTTCCACGCCCCGAACATTATTAACATCATCAGGATGCGAAATAGAAAGAAAAAAACCAGTGTCGAGAAAAATGCCCAAAGTTTTCACACCTGCTTTCCAAGTAGGTCTTGATCTTCTGGATTTGGAAATTGCTCGTTAACATCGTACGGAATGCCAACGTGCGAGTCCATCTTTTTTTTGATGCGCTCGATTTTTTCCTTGGTCACGGTTGGTACATCTTGCAGTAGCACGATTAATTCATCAAAATTTCGAATGGCAAGTTTCACGCAATAATCGAGAACATCTTGCTGGCTCGGACGATGACCGAGATGTAAAGTCAGCCGTGCCATTAAATCATCGAGTGACTTCTTATCAGTAATCTTGACAATCGACATTTTTATCATGGTATACTAGTAAACAGAAGTAAATAAGGTTCGATATTCTGATCTGCAACTTTATGTTTACTAACTTTGCCAAACAGGTCTTAGGTTGAAAAAAATTAGGAAATGAAAGATTTCAGATGCGTTCGAGCAAGATTGCCGCGCCCTGGCCCGCGCCCACGCATAATGTCGCGACGCCATACCGTGCATCTTTCTCGTTCAAGATGCGAGCCAGCGTTCCCGTGATCCTCGCACCAGAGGCGCCAAGCGGGTGGCCGATGGCAATCGCGCCGCCCTTGATGTTGACGCGTTCCGGGTCGAGACCTAGTTCTTGGATGGCATACAGTGGCACTATAGCGAAGGCTTCGTTGATTTCCCAGTAATCGATATCCTCAGCCTTCAAGCCTGCTTTTTCCAGGAGCTTTCTCGATGCGGGAACAGGTCCTTTTCCCATTACCGTCGGATCCACGCCAGCAACGCTCGTAGCCTTGATAGCCGCGAGTCCCTTTAATCCAAATTCCTCCGCGACTCGAGGGTTCGCGAGAATCGTGAACGCGGCACCTGCATTGAGTGGTGACGAGTTCCCTGCCGTGATGAAGCCATCCTCCTTGAAAGCAGGCTTCAATCCGGCGATTTTGTCAAGCGTCGTGTCACCACGGATGGATTGGTCCTCCGTAATGTCTCCAACTGGAACAATCTCCCCGGCAAGATATCCCTCGGCTTGCGCCGCGGCGGCGCGCTGGTGGCTTCGCAGCGACCACGAGTCCATATCTTCCTTGCTTAACCCCGATTCCGCGAATAGCTTTTCGGCAGTGAGGCCCATATTCAGCGCCACGGTCGGATCGAAGCGCTCGCCTGACATTATTTTCTCGTTGATGGCAAATCGAGAATCCACGCTCATGGGCACGCGGGTCATGTGCTCCATGCCACCCGCGAGCACGACGTCGGACATGCCGGTCATGATCTCCATCGCGCCGGTTTGAACCGTTGTCAGCGACGACGCGCATTGCCGGTCGATCGAGACAGCTGGAACATCGAACGGGAGGCCGGCAGCAAGGGTGACGAGCCGCGCGCCGTCGGTCCAGTTCTCACCCATGGGAAAGGCGCATCCGATCAAGCAATCGTCAATGCGCTCTGTCGGCAAGCCAGGGTTTCGTTTCAGGAGCTCGTTGATGCAGATGCCGGCAAGGTCATCGGCTCGGATGGCATTGAAGGCGTCTTTTTCCGGCTGGTCCGGTCTGGACCGGGAAATCGGCGTGCGAATATAATCCACGATGAGAGAATCGATCATGGGATGCTCGCCTCATTCTTCAGCGGCTTCCGCGGGGATGTACCGAAACACGACCGCGGCAGCACATGCGGGTTTCGTGCCACCCTCGATCTCGACCGTGACAGCCAATTCGACCTCGACACCACCCTCGATATCCTTTATTTCGGTGACGTTGGCCCTCGCCCGAACCTTTTTCCCGACGGGAACGGGCGCGGGGAACCTGACCTTGTTCAACCCGTAATTGATCACGAGCTTGGTGTTCTTGACCTCGAATAACCCGAAAAGCAACGCCGAGATCAGCGAGAGCGTGAGGTATCCATGCGCGATGGGGCCACCAAATGGAGATTCTTTCTTTGCCCTGGCCACGTCGACGTGAATCCATTGATGGTCGCCTGTCGCATCAGCAAACTTGTTGATCTTTTCTTGCGTGACAAGAACCCAATCAGAAACGCCGAGTTCTTGCCCTATATACTCCTTGAGCGCCTCGATGCTGTCAAATATTATTTTTGCCATGGTTCATCATTCTCTAAGGTTATAGTAGGAAAATCATGATTTTAATCGAGAACGATTGGTGTATTGCAAACGAAGCAATTCACCTCGTTCTGCTCCATTTCTTTCGCTTGGGATAATCGATATTTCGTTCCACACTCCGGGCAAATGTAAACAACGCCTGTGAGCGCGTCACTGTTTTCCGTGGAAACCTGTTCTTTTTGAACAAGCGGCGTTTCTGAATCGGTTGGAACCGCGACTTCAACCTTTGCATTTGGTACTTGATCCAACGAGGTACCGATGGTGCCGTGATCTTCATGAATTGATTGCAAATCTATCGCAAGAGGTTCAGGCTGTGTTGGAGAACTGGCTTCAGCTGTTTCCTCCAAAATAAAATAGGGAAATGATTCGAAAAAGTTGTTAACTACAAGATATTTCCCGACCAATTTCGAGAAATGCACGCTTCGATTGAACGTGCGGAGGATTCCCAGTAAATTCGGAGCTTCGAATGCCTTGATAACGTCTTGCGCAATCCTGATGATGTCTCGCGGAATTGGTTCTGGTAAAGTTACCGCTTCATGAAGCACGCGAATCATCGCACCACATTTATCAATCGTGCAGATTTTTTCTCTGACCATTTCAGCCTTGGTCATCTCGCGATAATTCGCCTTCCAAAATTCAAGCATTTTCAAGATGGCGCTGATTAGCCGGGCCTGGGTCTCACGTTCCCGCTCCAATCTCTTCTTCTTGTCGTAAGGAAATGCAGCGATGCAGAAAATCGCGCCGAAAATCGCCAATAGTAACAAGAGGACATCAAGGAACGCCAATAGCAATAACAACAAATCAAGATGCGTGTAGTAACTCGTGATTAGAAAGATTAACATCCTGATCCCGAGCAAGCCAAAAACGATTGAGGTGGATTTCCTATGGAACTCTTTTTTTGCATCATGAAAAGGCATGGTGAAAAATGTGCGTATTATGAAAAAGAAAAGCCCGAGATCAATCACGATGATGATAATGCCAAGGCTCAACAGTCCTTGATCGGTTGATGTTCCTCCTGTATTAATGAATTTTGTCAAGACTAAAACAAAATCGTTGATGAATGTTATCAAGTTGATGATAACCGCGATGTTGACCAGTCTCATGGATTTTCGTCTGGCACCAATCACGATAAGCACGATGCTGGTGTAGCAGACCATGCCAGCATAATCATCGGCAACAATGCCATGCAGACAAAAATAAAGAAATCCAGCGGCGAACATCATGACAATGCCAGGATATAGAAGAAAATGGCCTCGATCCATGATATAGACCATTTACCGCAATCTATTTGAAAGTAATGCACTCTCCCGCTATTGAGTGAAACTTGATAAATCGTGTTAAAAGCGACGCTTAATCTAGCCTCGTTAATTAGAAGAGACTTGGCTCGAAAATGTTTAAATTTCGTGAACCCTCGGTAAACTTGAATACATTAGCCATGCGAGATGGTGGACCTGAGCTTAATTGAAAAAATTGCGAGCGCCATCGTGGATGGAGATTCCGCTTCAGCAGTTTCGCTCGCCAATCAAGCCGTCGCGGATAACATGGATCTCAACGATGTCATTCTACGTGGCTTGAACCAGGGTATGCACGTTGTGGGAGAACTATATGAGAAACGAGAATATTTCCTTCCTGACATCATCGTTTCGGCAGATGCAATCTACGATACCCTCGAGGTCTTCAAGCCCTACTTGAAGCGCGACCAGTCATACAAGGCGACCGTCGTGATCGGTGTCGTGCGGGGCGACATCCATGACATCGGAAAAAACGTTACGAAAATTTTTTTCGAGACCACGGGATATAAAGTCGTGGACTGCGGCAGGAACGTGCCCGCGGAACAATTCATTGAGGCTGTTGAAACGAACGATGCCCAGGTCCTCGCCCTCTCCACGCTGATGAGCCCCACGCTCGCGAGCATCCACGACGTGGTGACATTGCTCGATCAACACGGTCTCCGGGAGAAGGTGATCGTGATCGTCGGAGGCGCGGCGACAAGCGAGGAATTTGCCAGGGAAGAAGGCGTTATCTATGTCAAGGATGGCATCGCGGCTATCTCGCTGCTCGACGAACGCTTTGGTGGCGAAAAGTTCAACTTGCCAGGTGATGATGAACTATGACAGGACTGCTTGAAACTATCCCACCAGCAATCTTGGACGGCTTGATGGGCATGCCCGGCGCGGCAGTGCCCACGTTCCCCATCATCTTGGGGTACTCCGTGAACGCTTACCACGAGGCCACGGGCATCCCGGCGCAAGACATCATGCGGGACGGGGACAAGGTGGCTACTGCACAGCTTCACGTGGCTCGTCGTTACCACCTCCCGTTCGTCATTTCCATGGTGGACTTGAACGTCATCGGCGAGGCGTTCGGCTCCCAGCTAACGTACATGCCCAACGTCATTCCTGTCCTCGAAACACCTGCTATCCGCAACATCGAAGACATCGATCGCTTGGAACCGAGAGACCCGCGCCGAGACGGGCGAATGCCCGAGGTATTGAAAACTGCCAAGGCTCTCAAGACCCAATTCAACCATCCTGGCGAGTTTTGCTTTGGCGGGTGCGAGGGCCCGGTCACAGCTGCCGGTTCAGCATGGGGCGTGGAAAACCTCATGCGAAACATGGTGAAAAACCCGCGCCTCGTGCACAAGGTGTTATCCGCTGTCACGGACACCATCATCGAATTTTGCAATGCCCAGCTCGAAGCGGGCGTGGCAGCGGTCGGGTTCGCGGACCCCACCGCGTCTTCCACGTGTATATCGCCCGCCTATTTCAACGAGTTCGCCATGCCTTACTTGAAGAAAATCACGAGGAAGGTGAATTCGCCCGGGTTTTTGCTCCACATTTGCGGCGAGTCGCTCGGCATCACGGGAGATGTTTCCAGTCTCGGGGCATCGCGGCTTGCAAATATCCTCCAGACAAGCACCATCAGGCATAAAGTTCTTTGGAATCCCCCGACCCGCGATCGAATGCTGAAATTCCTCGAACACTTGTCCATGGTTCCGAAAATCGAGATTTTCAGCGTGGATAGAGTTGATCTCGCCGCGGCAAAGCAGGCGCTCGGGAAGCGGTTCGTGATACTTCTCGGGAATGTCTCCACGTCGGTCTTACGATTTGGTACTCCGGAGGACGTTGAGCGTGAAGCACGGGCGTGCATTCGCGCCGGGGCGCACGGCGGAAACTACATTCTCAGCTCGGGATGCGACATCGCCCCGGGAACGCCTCCAGCAAACATCGAGGCCCTTATGCAAACGGGTCAAAGCTCCCGGTTTCCCATCGACTAAAGGCGGTACTTACTTTCAAAAACTTCACGGCGCTCATATCAAACATGCCAGGAGAAATCTTACGAGTTGGCGCTTGTTCGATAGCGGCAGTTCCGGGGGATACGGACGGAAATATAGAGAAACTCAAGCAGTGGACACGTCAAGCAGTCGATGAGAAAGTGGAATTGCTCCTTTTTCCAGAATTGAGCCTTTCAGGCTATTGGTGCAGCAAGGAACTGTTATTCGAAGCGCAACCCAGGGACGGCCCTGCCATCAAGGAGCTGGTCGCATTTCTGAACGAATTGGATTCTGACATCGCCATTTCCGTGGGCTTAGCCGAGAAATATGGAGGCTGCGTTTACAATTGCCAGGTCTTGCTCGATAGAAATGGCGAACGCTATTATTATCGGAAAACCCACTGGCCTCACGCGGAAATGGGCACGTGGAGCTGCGGAGACCGGTATCCCGTGCACAAATTCCAGGCTTTCAATATAGGCACCGCGATATGTTACGACAACAACTTTCCAGAGATTCACCGGATTTATGGCTTGGAAGGCGCCGATCTCGTGCTTTGCCCTTATGCGTATGGTGGCAAGTTCGATCCGGCAGACATGGAGACCGTCAAGAAATCGATCTTCGATTGGAAGGACAAGGAACGTTACTATCTTAGGTGCGCTGCACAAACGAATTATCTCTGGATCGTCTCGTGCGTGGGTGGAGGACACGTAGTGGATTATCACAAGGAGAAAGAAGAAAAAGATGGCCTCGAATACTATTTTCCCGGCGTGATCTTTTTCATTGCGCCAGATGGCAAGGTCTTGAAGGAATCGCCTGATGATGAGATCGCGGAAAGATTATTATGGATGGATATCAGCGTTCTTGCGAATATGGAACAACGCCGCAGCGATTACAATCACTTCAAGGATCGGCGCACCGCGACCTATGGCCGCGTCTGCGAATTGCCGTGATCATCAATTCCAATACTTCCCTTGCTTTTTCTTTAATCGATGAACGTACGACGTGAACCTGGATCAACGAGTTCATTGCTACCCGTGTACATGGCCTCGATATTGCGAAACGCCGCGAGCGGGCTCATGACCATCGCGCTGGCGAATTACTTGCTATTCGAGCGATCGTTCGACGCAGGTATGACGGGCATCATCACCGCGATCTTCAGCCTTGGTTTTGTCATCGGCACGCTGCTGGCGGGACGGATCATGGAACGGTTCGACAGCGAAAAAACGCTCGTGGTGGTATCGTTCGTGATTCTTGCTTGTTCACTGGATTACATCGTGACATTCGATGCAACCGTGATTCTCGTGGTGTTCATAGCATGCAGACTTGGCGATGGCATCGCCACGGGCGTGTTCTGGACGGTTGTGCAATCATACGCGAAAAAACTCGCCGATGTCGACCAGGCATCGAGAAACCGGTTCACGAGCATGTATAATTTCTCCTGGAATGTCGGGATCATTGGCGGAACGGTGACCGGGTGGATGGTCACGTACATGGCAAGAACCAACTTCGTCGGGTTCTACTTGAATCTAACCATGGCGATAGGCCAGGCATTGATCATCTTGATGCTGCTGCGTGACCACGCGCGAACAACGCACGTGATTAGACCTGGGCAAGAAACCAGTGCCATAGTAAGATCGTTGTCCGATGCTGAAAAACGAACGATTGGCACGCTGCCCGTGGGCCTCGTGTTTTTGGCGTTGCTCACGCACTCGCTCACGACCGGAACGATGTCGATCTACTTACCTGCCAAGATCCTGGCACTCGCTCTCCCGTCATACGTGCCGTACATGTTCTTTTTTGAACAATCATTGATGCAGACAGCTTCCATGACCATAGGAGGAAAGATCCAAGAACAACGCATCTTTCCAGCCATCATGATCGGCCCTTTGGTCATTGGTTGCTTCTGGTTATTGCTGGGGGCGAGCAATGGGAGCTTGAACATGTCGATCGCGATATTGGCGCAGGCGGGAATGCAAGGCATCTTGTATTCCGCGGGCATGCGATTCGTGATCAACGCCGCGCAAGCATCGGGAAAATCGAGCCTATTTTCCGTGTTCCAGTTCATCCAAGGCCTTGGACGCATGGGCGGTCCGCTCATCTTTGGATTTCTCATCGAAGCGGGATTGGACTATGCGATCATGGCAATCGTAACCTTCGATGTTCTCGTGTTTTTCGTACTCGTGATCATCTCGTGGCGCCGTCGATCGTCATCTCAAGCAAGTATTTCGTGAGATACTCGCACTTGTTCAACCATTTTGCGACAAATAAATCCGATTTCACATTATATTTCGAAAACAAGCCGCTTTAACACGGATGGAACATTGAGAATTTCTCAAGGTGACAACGACATGGCAGAAGAGTTACCAACTAGTTTCAAGACGATTCCGTACTCGTCGTTTTTCAAGCTCTGGTATTACATCCAAAAAGAATTGACAGAGGACGAGAGAAAGAACGTGCTTGCCAAGGTCGGCAGGGCCATAGGGAATGAGTTTAACGCGGAAGGCATCGAAACACTTGACCAGCTTTTCGAGGCTACCACGAAGTTCTTGATCGAGGAATGGGGCATCGTTGATGAAGCCAACTTCGAGGCCATCGAGGATGAGAACGGCAAGGTCGTGAAGATCGTCGATCACTTGTCCTCGTGCAAGATGTGCTTTGCCAACACGTATTACAGGATGCACGACTCTGGCCATCCCGCGTGCATGTTCCCGAATGTCATGCTGGCCATTCTTTCAAAGGTCAAGGCACAGTTCGGGTTCAAGAATCTTGCTTACGAGACAGTGAACAAGCCCGGTCCTGTTGGTGAGTGCGAGATGACCTGGAAGGTCGCGTGACACCGTTATTTTTTCTCCTTTTTCGCGGAGGCGTTGATACTCCCCGGGATGATGAATGCAAGCAAGATCAACTGGATGTTGATGGTATTGACGCATGTCCACTCCCAGAAAGCAAACTGCAAGAACCACGACGATGCATCTATAAAATTACTCGGTGAAGCAAGAATTTGCGAAATGGCGAGGCCAGCAATCGCGCTCGATAACGAGACGACCATGATGACGAAGATGACCATCGATGCTGTTCCGCCACATTGATTCGTCGTTTTCAAGTACCGCCCAATGAGGATCCACCAGAGGCTTGCCGCCAAGAAAAAGCCCCCGAATGCCAAGCCCGCGGCGATGTAATGCATGATTTCTGTCGGGGTTCGTTCGGAAAAGCACCCGAGCAAGAACAAGCCCACGCTCGAGATGACGCAGAATATAAGATCGATTTCTGCAAGTTTACCACTGATATGCCTTAATTGCCTGAAAACACGCACGTAAAATGGAAGCATCGTGATTGCAATCCAGCAAACGGCAAGTGAAAAAAAAATCCAGCCAGGAAACGGGTTTTTATCGGGATCGCCTAGGGAAGAGATGGACATCGTGATGGGATCATATTGATTCGGGTACAAAATCGCCGAGGTTACCATTAATGCATAAAAAACCGCGATGAGCACGGGAACGAGGATCAAAAACGATTTCTTGGAAAGCTGGCCTGTAAAAAAGGCGAGGATCGCATTTCGTGGCATGAAATTCTAATTCTCCGACAATCGATCATGTCTCCTTTTTACCGCATTTAGGATTTTCCACTAAAACATTATCATCTAGAAAAAGAGAGACACGTCCAAATTAAAAAAAAGGAGAATGGAAAGGAGTTCATTGAATCTCTATAAACTTTGAGCTCGCACAGTTGCATACTTCGCATATTTCAGGAGCTTCGCCATAATACGTTTGACCGCAGACAGGGCATACCCATATCGTTTTTTCTTCGATATCCTGGCCATTCCCGATAGATTCCGCAGCCTGCGAATAGAGCCCGTAATGCGTTTCCTCGACCTTCAAGGCATGGCCGAAGGTTTTTTGCGCGCCTTCATTTTCCTCCTCCTGGGCGTCACTCAAGAATCCGGGGTACATCTCGGTGAACTCGTATTTCTCGCCGTCCATAGCTGATTGCAAGTTATCCGCGGTGCCATTCACGCCATTCATCGTCAAGAAATGGTTGCGGGCATGGATTGTCTCTGCTTCGGCTGCAGCTCGGAATAATTTCGCAACCTGGGGAAATCCCTCTTCGGTTGCTTTGGCTGCAAAAAACAAATATTTCCGGTTTGCCTGGCTCTCTCCGGCAAACGCAGCTTTCAAGTCATCTTCGCTCTTTGTCATGAGGTTTCACTCGATCGTTCCAACCCTTGAACTGCTGGAAGTAAGCTCGAATCTTCAGATGTGTCCTAAAAAACTTCTCAAGAATTACTAAAAGCAATTTGAAAAAAAATGTTATTTCGAAATTAAGAGACTGACTAGTAAAAAACCGGCAACATCGCTTATGGAATGGAAATTTTTTCTCCATTGTAACCTAAGATGTACATGAGTTACTTTGATCAGAGAAGGTTTTTCACATGAAAGTGCAAGTCTTGAAGGAAGAAATAGAAGAAAAAATGTTATTATCTAACTTGTACAAGCTCTTGAACGAGCAAATTGCATTGCTCTTGACGCCTGAAGAGATAGAATTCATACAGCAATTGCAAGAATTCTGCATGGAACAAGAAAAGAAAATCGATTACTCTGAAGATGTATACGTGCAATTTCCAGCCCTTGGCGAGCACGGGTACATCCAGCGCTTGAATCCATGGAAAGATTTCACGCAAGCGGGCTCCAAGTACGAGATGCTCCTGGGCATTAATCTTGCCATAATGGATCCCGAGCTTGACCTCGCTCGTCTTGCAAGTGGCATCTTGTGCGGGAACCCGACATTCCAGCACGGCGAAACGCCCGAATTGCAAGCCGTGCAAGACGAGCTCATGTCCGGGGCAAAAGTGGGTTGCATCGGCATGACCGAGGCGAATCGTGGCTCGGACACGGGCCACATGGAAGCACATTGCACGAGGGTCGATGATGGGTTCGTGTTTGATGGAACGAAAGTGTTCACGACGAACGGGCCAAAAGCGGATTATTTCATCGGGTATGGTTGCGTCGATAATGACAACGCCAGGGAAACCATGGTGCAGGCCATGCTGAGCCGCGACATGGGCATCACGACGGAGCGATTGACCATTCCCGTCGTGCCGCGAGTGCATATCGGCAAGACGTATTTCAACGGCCTCACGTGCCCGGAGTCCTTTGTTACCGGGCCGCCCGGAAAAGGCCACGACAACCTGTTTGACGGCCTCGTGCCCGAGCGCCTTGCCATCGTGGGGTCGAGTCTAGGTATTGGCTGGAGCTCTTTGCTCACCGGGGTCATTTACTGCAGCTTGCGCGAGCAATTTGGCAAGCCGATCATGCAATACCAAGCCGTGTCGTTCCCCTTCGCGGATTTATTCATCCGGCTCACATCGGCCACGATCACCGCGCTCCGCATGGCTGAAATCTATGATATGAAGATCCTCAAGGCAGAAAAGAGCCAGATCGCTGCTGAAACCTTCAAGGCGAGCGCCCAATGGTCATCGCAGATCAAGCAACTGTGCGCGAGGCTTGCCCACGAGATTACCTACGAGACCCAACAGCTCATGGGCGGCGTGTCGGTCACTGACAACACGCGCGTGTCACGCACGGCAGGAGTATCACAAATACAAGAAGTCATCGGCGGGAGCCGAGGCATCCAGCAGCTGATCCTCGCTGGCAACTTGTCGAAGTTGATCCGGGGCCTTTGAATGAGTTTTTAGAACTTTCTTTTTTATATGCCCGGTAGATTTTTCCCGAGTCTAGGAGACTTGATCGCGACAAATGCTAGGCTCGAAGGAGATTTCAAGCACCCCGACGTGGTCGCTAACGCCGTGGTGACCTACACGCGAGATGAGCCGAGAGCAATCGTGCTTGTCGTGATATTTCATGGTATGCACGAACATTTCAAGGAATATGCCACTCGCCTCGCGAAAAGACGTCCCGTGTTCGAGATCGAGCAAGCTCGATCGGTTCATTGATACAATTGCCGAGGTGGACATAGTCCCGATTCGCATTCCGGATCGTTGATAAGCGAGGGGCGATGACGACCATCTTTCTTACAATGTTTTTTTCAAGAACTCCCGGAGATCATTCACAGTACGAAAAACATGATATCGATCACGTCCCATGGTTCTAAACGAATCCAGCCGTGACAGAAAATCATCCCATGACAATCCTGCCACGTCTTCCTCCTTGAACACGTGGATGTCAGCCGCTAGACCGTCCGCGTCTGTACGCCCATAGAATTCCTTGATTATCGGGCTTTTTCTCGACAAAAAATAGAATGCTCCCTTCATATATTGCCAACGCGACTTCACGCTCTCGTTAATCACGACGATGTCATTCGATATCATACCATTACAGTCGCTGATAGGCCACTCTGGGCATCAATCTTGTTGCGCGATCGATGTCGATGGCAGCGAGGAACGGCGTGGCGATGTCGGGACGGCGGATGTATGCCATGCCCTCGCCCATTTCTGCGAGATACCGCCGTTGGTACGACGCGTGGCGGGAATGCTCGTACAATTGCTCGTCCTCCAGCCCGAGCGTCGCTGATATCACGTCTTGCCCTTGCCGGTTGGCGATGCGGAACGCCACGATGGTCGCCACGTGCGCGAGCACACTATCGGGCAGTGCCGCGGGATCCTGGCAAGTCGTGATCAAGTGGCGCGTGCCTGCCATGACCGCGTTGATCGACGACGCCACCGATCGAGCGGTGCGGGGCGACGGTCGCTGGGCGTGCTGGTCGTGAAACACGCCGTCGAACTCGGGGAATACAATCAATAATGACTTCTTTGCATCAATGAGGCTTGACAAGGCCTGCAGTTTCAATAATAATACCGCCTTCACGACGCGAGGATGAAATGAAAAAGGCACTTAAGAAGTACACGAGGATGAAATGAAAAAGGCTCTTAAGAAGAACGAAAATAGTCTGAATGATCAAAAGAATGAATGGTTCACCATTCCAGACGATAATATGAAAGTTATTCTCGCTGCGTTTGTGGAAGGATCTATTCAAAAAATCCAGGAATTTTGTAATCGTGAATAGGATTATTCGCACGTATCATCTCGTGGCTCGGCGATCCGGCGCTTGATAACGGCGGCAGCAAGCGGAACTTGCTAAGCGTAATTTTCCTATGATAAATTGGTCATCAAGGTATTGGAATCAAGCCAGTGATCGCTTCTTGAAAAATGTGAGAAAAGAATCGATCGGAATACTGCTTGTCGGGAAAAATAATGCCACGTTACTGCTTGCCTCGTCATGTTATCGAGATCACCTCGCTTGAAATGCGGGAAACAATAGCAACAATAGAACTCGACCTGAGGATCGTTCCATAGCTTCGTCAAGAACTCCAATTTTGTCTCGAACTTCTTACCCTCATTAATAAGGTTGGATTCGAGAAATCCCTTGAAGTTCAGTTTATTCTTGCAGCATGAATTCGCGCATTTTCTCTTGAGATTACAAGCCCTGGAAACATTGTTGCGAAACGGCAATCTCGCGTCGATGCCGAATTCCCGTGCAATCTTGAACAACATAAATTTCATGGCCGATGTCTCGTTCCAGGAAGTAATCAAGTCTTGATCTTGAGTCGGAACATAGCGAGGACGTGCTTGATTCTATTTTCATACCATTCTGGATATCGCGTGTCCACTTTGACTTCCTTTAACATCATTCTCCAAGCACGAAACTGGCCTTTGTAGAATCCAATAATATTCTTATTTGTTTGAAGCTGGGTCATGGACATTACCGCAGGGAATGGAACCTTTCCTGGATTTGTAACAGAAGGAAAAATATAAAGGAAATCAGAACAAAGGTAGATTTTATAGGACCATTGTTACCGAAGAATTATAAAATTAAATCGATTTGATGAAATTGTCTGAAACAGACCGCCTTAATTATCTTTGCATCCTATTGTGTGAATTGCTTGTTTAACTCGTCGATGAAGACGCTTTTATTGTTGTGACCGAAGATCACGTTATTTCCCACGATCTTGAATTAAATTTGCTCGGTTCAGTCAAAGACATGTTCCCATGGCATTTTCTCATCGATGGTGTCTTTCTTGAACCAATTGTATAAATGCTATTCCATCAAGCCTATTGCAAAAATCCATGCGAGCTTGATAAATCAAGACGTGTAATAAGATCACGAATTCATTTATAAATCGAGTTCTTTACTAATCTTTTTCTCGAAATCCCTGAGTTTTGTTAATTTCTTATTCCAACGGTAAAAATGCTTCCATTCATAAACTAAATAGAAAATCATCACGACCACGTTCAAGTAATTCAAGACTTGAATGATGGAAAAATTTTCGGAATCGGATGGTGGTGGCATCGGAGGTGCTCCACCGAATTGACCCCTTATAAAAGTAAATTGGATGAACCAAATCACGTAATAACAGAAAAATGCATTTACGATGATGAAAATTTTCCTGATTACTTCCATGTTTCTCACGATATCATAAAAAATCTTTGTCAATGATGAATTCGAACCCGCGGGGGAATCTTGAACATCTTTATCAATTGATATCGATTCGTTCGAGAATTTTGCAGACAATTTTTCATAATTTTCGACCTTTCTTTTCCAATGTATCAAGAAAATTGCTTTCGCGAGAAAAAATGAAGATATCACGAGCAAGATTGATGCGGGAGAGAACATGTCAAAAAAAAAGAATTGGTCTGGGCGATGATCCGATGATAAAATGCCATTATAAGGTAATAACAATAAATTAAGAAGTTGGACAAAAAGTGAAAAAATCGGATAGATTATGCTTAACTTAAGGTAATTCTTCTCGCGTTTCACGTAATCTAATCCACCTTTTTCCAAATTGACGTATTTATGGATGTCATTCTTGGATGAGGTTCCGTTACTCATTTTTTCACTCCTTGAGTTCAGCGTTTATTTTTACAAACCATTCATACCGTTCTTTACCTTTTGGAGTACTCTCATAAAGAATTATTTCTCTTTCACCCCAAGGTTCAACATGTGAAATAATATATCCTGCACTTTCCATTTTTTTCAAGTATTTGTCTGCAGTGGTGGCTTTAAGGGCACAATATTTGATTAATTGTGATTTCACGATGCCTTTTCTGGAATAAGAGCCATATTTCTCTGCACGAAGTATGCATTCAAGAATTGTTTGAATGATTACATTGTTGGATCTATACTTCGTTTCAGACAATTTCATCAAATCGATTTAATTTTATAATTCTTCGGTAACAATGGTCCTATAAAATCTACCTTTGTTCTGATTTCCTTTATATTTTTTCTTTTGTTACAAATCCAGGAAAGGTTTCATTCCATTTCAATGCAGTAAATATTCACCAGACAAGATGCTCGAAATCATCGACCAAGACATCGAGCAATACAAGATATTCGAGGAATGACACATGAACCAACAACAACGAATCGAGCTGCCCGTCACGAGCGGGATCGTGCTCGAAACAAGGGATTTGACGAAAATCTACATGCAAGGCAAGGCTGAGATTCGTGCCCTCGATGGCGTCAACCTCAAGGTCGAGGCAGGGGAGCTTGTCTCGGTCCTCGGCCCCTCGGGTAGCGGGAAATCAACCCTGCTAAGCATGATCGGCGCGCTCGACCGGCAAACATCGGGTACGATCATGATCGAGAGTCAGGACATTGGAAGAATGAATAAGAACCAACTCGCCGAAGTACGACAACACATCGGATTCGTATTCCAGTATTTCAATCTCATTGGGCGCCTCACCGCGTTGCAGAACGTGGAGTTGCCGATGACCGTGAAAGGTGTGAATTCACAAGTAAGAAAGGAGAAGGCCATCGAGTTCATGAATCTCGTGGGGCTCGGTGACCGCGTTAACCACCGGCCATCGGAACTTTCCGGCGGCCAGCAGCAGCGCGTTACCATCGCTCGAGCTCTTGCGCAGGAACCACGATTCATGCTCATGGACGAGCCCACCGGGAACATCGACACTCGCACGCGGGATGAAATCTTGAGCTTGGTCAAGAAACTGAACGAGGAACACAAGGTCACGACGGTCATCATCACCCACGATGCAGTCGTCGCGAGCATCACGAATCGCACCGTGTATATCGTCGACGGGAAGTTGTACAACACGCATGAAGAAGCCTTGGCGGCTGAACAAACCAGCAGGGAACTGAATGATGAAAAAACGTATGGCGAGGGAGGTGTGCTTGCCTAATGAAAATTGCTGATATATTCAAATATAGCGGTCGATCTCTCAAAGTGCAGAAAGGTCGCGCCGTGCTCACGGTCCTCGGGGTCGTGATAGGCATCACGGCAATCGTGGCCCTCAACTCGCTGGTTGGTGGATTCTCGAACATCATCACGGGGCAGCTATCCCAAGGTCTCTCGGCACAAACCCTGACCGTAACAGGTGGCGGTGGTGGCCTCGCCGCGTTCGGTGGTGGTGGTGGAGGAACTCCTGCCACGCTGTATACCACCAACCTGACGGGACCAAACGGCTTGGAAGCCTATCTTAAAGATAACGGGAACCATGTAGATGCAGTCATGGGCATAATTCAGATATCCTACTCCAACACCCCCAACAGCTTAAATCCATACTACTATTCGAACATAACGAACACAACGAAGAAGTACGACGCCACGATAACGGCCGTCGATTTTGCCATGTATGGTAGCTCGATTTTCTACTCGTCCACCTTTACCACGAGCACTACCGGTGGCGTGGGAAACATTCCGACCGATAATAAATCAATCGTGATAGGGAATGGCTTGTACGAGCCGTACACTAACAGCACCAGTGCCCACCTCATCAATTATGGCCAGAACCTGACTCTTTATTATAACCTGGACGGAACTTCGGCAAATTGTTCAGTCAAGGTTACCGGCGTTCTGGGACAAATCGGAGGGATTTCACTAGCCGCATTGGCTGGCGGGCCTTCAGACCGTGGTATTTACATGCCCATCACTTTGGCGGAGCAGATTTTCCATGTCAATCAATTTAGTTCGATCGTGGTCCACGTGAATAGCACCGACCAGGCAATTATCGACAACGTGACAGCCGCGATAAAAGCATTTTTCGCCCCAAGCGGTTCCGTTTCAGTTTCTTCAGCCACGTCCATGCTCACCACGCTCAACACGATCCTGGGCACGGTGTCCGATCTTCTCACGGCCATTGCCGCGATTAGCTTGATCGTCGCGGGAGTTAATATCGTGAACATCATGACCGTGTCCATCATCGAACGCACGCGCGAGATCGGCATCCTCAAGGCGATAGGCGCAAAAGATACAGACATTCTAGGCATTTTCTTGGTCGAAGCCCTCTTGATCGGGGTTATCGGATCGCTCGTGGGAATCGGCCTCGGGTATCTAGGCTCGTTCGCCCTTGGCGGTATCTTGTTCCGCAGCGCGACCGGGGCAGCAAGTGGAGGACTGGGTGGGGGTTTTGGCGGAGGCTTATCCACATTCGTTCCCGTGCTCAGCTGGAGCTTGTTCCTCGAAGCAATCGCGTTCGGCGTGGGAACGGCCGTAATTTTCGCGCTGTACCCTGCGTTTAAAGCAAGTAGGAAGCCTCCGGTGGAAGCGCTGCGATACGAATGATTCATTCAAGTATTTCTTTTTCGTTTAATTTTTTTTGCACGTCACATGACACCCCGACAAAACATTTATAGCCGTGCCAATCTGAATAACGGATGCTACAAGATACCCGGACGAGTCCCTTTTTTCGGGTTTTCCTTTATCGAAGCAAACAATGCATGCTTGATATTGAATAGGAAAACCTTCTCGAAATTTTCATTGGCTTGTATCATGTCTAAACTCGTGACAGTAATGGGATTCTCCAGTTCGATCAAAATTTCAATAGCGCCTCCTACCCAGTCATCACGGATATAGCCACCTCGCTTGAAACAAAGTAATTCCTCTGATCTCGTTAGATATATCTCTTCTCCTTTCCGCAGGCGTTGGGTGACCTTTTTTTGTTGATGCTCGTGAGGGAAGTATTGATTGAGCTCGACACGCAGATCGATATCTTCTAGCCGGTCTTGGTTATTTACAAATCACTGGCAACCGTCCCTTGTTTGTCGCGGGGCCGCTTCCCACGGAAATTGGCGTGGGACATGATCACATCTCCGCTGCAATTGGCGGTGCAATGGCAGCAGGATATGGTGCTGATTACTTGTGCGCGATCACGCCGGCAGAGCACCTTGGCCTCCCGAACAAGAGCCAGGTCCGTGAAGGTGTTGTTGCCGCGAAAATTGCAGCGCATGTTGGCGATTCATTGAAATATGGTCTCGGCGAATTCTTCGAGCAGGATCGGGTGCTCTCGATATGGCGGTCTAAAAAAAACTGGAATAAACAATTCGAGCAAGCAATTGACCCGGAGGCGGCGAAAACCATCCATCCTGGTGACGAGCAGGAATGCAGCATGTGCGGGAAGTTCTGCCCCATCGCCATCATGAGGAAATATGGCCTACAATTGCCAGATGATGTTTAATGCATGTATCTTTAGAAAAGACAATATCCACTAAGTGGATATCTTTCTCCTATTTTGAAACCGTGGAAAATCTGGGCGTGGAAGATCGCGGGCGTTGGGATGTTTCCACACTATGAAGTCTTTCTCCTATTTTGAAACTGACGAATGCGAGATGTTCGTCCTCGTGAACGCCATTCGGTTTCCACACTATGAAGTCTTTCTCCTATTTTGAAACAATGCATTCCTGGCTTCCTTGCCATTGTCTATTTGGATAAAAAGGCACGAAGTGATCATCGCGGAGATAGGAAAAAAGCGATGACAAATATTTTTGAATTGTCTTGGGTGCATTGACTGCCGCATGTTTTTTCACGACGGTTTCGCGTTCAATTTGACACGCGTGATGGGCCTATTTAACCGAAGATCCACGATCTTGATCCCGCGTGTTCACTTGCGACGGTTTCACGATCATTTTAATTTGCGCGTCATGGTGGACGCTCTGATACCGGCCGGGTATCGACAATGCTGAAGTGATGGAATGGGCCTGAGTTACCGATGTGATAATCGTAATTGCCAAAGTTTTTTTAACCTTCTTTTTTATATGCTTGGTTGTTATCAGTTACATTAAATGTCCGATTTTCAGTCATGCAAAATGTCCGCCATGCTGATGAAATATTCATTTTAGAGATCGGATAGTATTCCAATAACGCCCACCTTCAAAGAAAATAAAAATGAGAATTTATTTGCTAGTTAGCTCATTCAATAATCAATACCATCGCAGATATTCACGCGAGCAAGGAGCTCCCCGTCGTGATATAACAGGAGTTCCTTGCCATTTGCTGCTTCTTGAACCGTGATGATCTTGTGCGCGTGCTTGTAGCCGATGGTGTAGACCTTCCGCTTGTACTTGAACGTGCCGTTTTTTGCGATCACGCGAATGATCGGAAAAGCACCTGAATCGTTTCCGGTCGGCAAATGGAAGGTCTCGATAAGCACTTCGTTGGAATAGACTTCGATCTTGTCGTGATACTTCCAGATTTGCACGGTCGTTCCAGCATGCCCTCGTGGAAGGATATACTTCGTTCCATCCACGCTGATCATGTCTTGCTTCGTGACTTTCCTGCTTTCCAAGATAGCCAACCATGGATCCCAATTGAACGTGATGGTTAAAGGCCGGTGGATGCGACTTGGATGATCGAGATAGATGGTCGCAGGAGGTTTGCCGTCAAGCGACGAGTGCTCGTGCTGGTAGTTGTACCATTCCAGCCACGCAGCAAAATGCGAATTGAGTTCCTCGAAAGTCATGGATGGCCTGCTTGCAACGAGGGCTCGAGCGTCTGGAATGAAGCTGCTCATGATTGTTCCGAACCACCGTTCCAACTTGCCCTTGGTTTGCGGGTGATTTGGTCGATGGTACACGGGTTTCACGTCAAGCCGCACGAGTAAACGATAATACCGCGTTGCAGGCTCCCCAACCACGTTCTTGAATTGCGTGCCGTTATCGCTCAGGATCTCGTTTGGTAGACCCCACTTTTCGAACGCTTCGCGTAGCAAAAGTAGCACGGTGGTTTCTTCCTGATCCGTGCACCACCGCGCTGCGATCACGAACCGGGACCGGTCGTCCATGATAGCGAGCAGGTAGAGTTTTCCTAGGTGCTCGAAGAACTCGTATCCTTTGAAATCGATGTGCCATAACTCGTTCGGGAAGTCTCTCTCGAATTTCACATAACTCTTGTGCTCTGGTGACTCGCCCAGAGAAAGGCCGAGGCTTTTCAACACCCGTCGTGTCGTTTCCTTCGACGGGCACGATTCTTTCATGTCCGCTTTCAACAGCCTGTGGATGGTCACGGCGGTCCGAGCAGGCACTGCCACTTTCAATTGACGTATTTTCTCGATGGTATCCGGGCCATATCGTTTTTGTTTTACACGCGTGCATCGCGTGTTGGTCCAGTACCGCGATGTCTTGTTGTTGTACAAGACCAACCAACGCCGTATGGTCCGAACGTCGACCGCATAATGGCTTGCAATCTTCGCGATCGGCCAACCGTGCTGGTGCCGGAAAATGAACGACCCTTCGATCGGGTCGTCATATTCCTTGGCCTTGCGTTGCTTGTTTCGTTTCATGTTTGCTCACCATCAAGTTTGATATTCCACGATGGTGAGCTTTCCTACGACCTGTTTCATTCAAGCAAGAGCACGATACTCGTGTCAGGTGCCATTTTATATCAAAAACGAGAGGTGGGTGAAATCATGCGGCGGACATTTTACGTGACCGACGACTATTCAAACCACGTGTAACATGTCCGGTAGAAATGCGTTAATACGTGTCGGACATTTAACATGACTGGCGATCCGTTAGCGGTCACTTGTCCGTCCATTCTTACGTGACTGATCGGCGGACATTTTTAGATGACTGGTAACACTTGGTAGATTTTTCTCAAGAATTCAATGATGATGCCCGATGCTCGCGTCAAATGTTGCTGCTACTCGGGATTGCATCGATTGTGACGTCGTCATCGTCGGTGGTTCGATCACGGGCAATTACTTGGCGTCCTTGATAGCAGGAAAAGGCTTTGCTGTCCATGTGATCGAGGAGCACGCGTCGATCGGCTTGCCCATGAAATGCGCGGGCATCGTCTCATCGAAACTCTTGCGATTGATGCAGGTACCGCCCGGGGTGATCTTGAATCGCATTGCAGAGGCACGCGTTTTCGGGCCACGCGAGCAATCGGTCACCATCACGATCAAGGACCAACCATTGGTCCTAGATAGAACTGGATTCGACAAGCATTTCATGGAGCTTGCAAGGAACAAGGGCGTGATGTATCATTCCGGTGAAAAGGTATTATCCATAACCCGTGAATCATCCCGTATCGTTGTTGCAACACCGAACGCATCATACAGGGTAAAGCTCATCGTTGGTTGTGACGGGGCGCACTCCGTGGTTGGCAGATATGTGGGCATCACGAATGAGTTTATCACGGGCAAGCAATCGATTTTCATGGCAATCCCTGGTCAAGGAGCAATTTCCGTCGATTCACGTGCTTGCGAGTTATATTTCGATCCCTCGTGGAATGATCTCTTCGCCTGGGTGATCCCGCTCTCTAATAATTGGGTACGTGCTGGTCTCGCGACGAAAAATCACGTGGCAAACCAATTTTCAATGTTTTTCAAGAAACGGTTCGGATCATCGCCTGAAGATTGTCTCGATGAGGGGCGCATTCAAGAGCTCTCGTTCACGGGTGGCACGATTCCCATCGGCTTGCCTAAACGATGCGCGTTCGACCGGCTCTTGCTCGTCGGCGACGCCGCTTGCCATGTTAAGGCGTCGACCGGCGGCGGCATCGTGATGAGCACGATTGCCGCGCGGCACGCGGCACGTGCAATATTGCTAGCATTCAAGCAAGATGCCTTCTCTGCACGATTTCTCAAGAAAACGTACGAAAACCGTGTCCGCAAGCAACTCGGGTTCACGCTGAAGATGCACCTGGCTATCCATGAAGGCATCAAGCATCTCACGGAAAAGGATTATGATTTCTTGTTCGATCTCGCCATGCAACCTGCCATCCAGCGAGCACTCGAGCGAGTCGCGGACATGGATTTCCCGGTGCCATTCATTGTCCGGTTACTCGGATATCCGGCTTTTTACTCGTGGCTCGCCAAGTTTTTCTTGCGTGATGCCCGGTTTCTCCTTGCCGTGCTCGGGATCCTCATTTTTTCCAAGGCGCCTCGCTCGTAATTCCAAAAAAGTTAAATCAACTCAGCTCCAGATTAACTCGACTTCCAACAGTGATACCATGGCACAAGAAACCGGTCAAAAAGAAATCCCAATGAACCGGGGAAACCGTATCTCTTTAAAGGATTTAGATATTAAGATATTGGTTCAAAAAATCATCACGATCATCATCTTACAATTCGGCATCTACGGTCTTTTCATAATAATCGATCCTGGTTTTTATGACTCGCTCAGGATATATTTCATTATTGTTCTCATAGGCACTTCAGCTCTTGTTGGTTGGTCCCACGTGCATAATGTCATGGACGAGCTTCGTGCCGAACCAAAGAAGGCAGTGCTTGATCAAACCGACTGGACGCCAAAGAAATAATAAACTTTTTTTTACTTCAATGATAGCAATCTATTTCACAAGCTTGTGAAGAAATTGGATGTAAAATTAAACAACAATTTGTAAAACTATACATCTTATCATTTCTCTAATAAAAATGCAAATCTGTGCTTTTTATTACTTCTCTAAAATAACGAGCCGTTTTTTTATATTTCAAGGCCTAACATGTTAACTAATAGCGTGGCACGGCGTGCTAAGCATCGGCTGAAATGATTGATTCCAGGGTCGGTAGCAGTTCCTTTCAAGGTGATGGCAAAAATGGATGCAAAACTTTATTTGTTTTTGGAAGACAAGGACAAGTTCGTTGAAATTACTAAAATCTCTAGCGAAGATGTCATTTTCATCGTTGATAACGATGATAAAAAGGTAATCATTTGGCAAGGGATCAAGTCAAGCCGCGTGCAACGATACAAGGCTGGAATGAAGGTTGCCACGCTGATCAGCCAACAACGGCTCTACAACTTCAAGAGCGAGATCATGACCGAGGGCGAGGAATCAGATAGCATCAAGGAATTCCTCGTTGAAAAATTCGGGAAACGGGTTCTATCACCAACGGAACTGGCACGAAATGATCGGAAGCAAGTCGAAGCCAAGGCAAAAAAAATCAACGAAAAATACTCCCAAAACGAGCCCGTCACGGTAAAACCAAGGCAAAAACCAGCAACCACGAGCAAGCAACCGGCATCCAAGCCAGCATCGCTTGCCAAGTCTCCCACAATGAAATCCAAACCATCTCAAGAACTGGAGGAAGAACCAGCGCCCAAAAGCGTGAAGAAGCAGGCAAAAACGCAAGGTAGCACCATCAAGAACGAGCTCCATCGCGTGAATCTTGGCATGGGCCGAGACATGGCAGCAGCCGATAACATCGCCATCGAAAAGAAAAGATACCTGTCCAAGGACGAGCGCCAGGTCGTCGACGAGGTCAAGCGGGAGCAATCACGATCCGATAACATCGCCAGCGTCCAGGAAAAGAAATTGATGGACGAGGAGAAGAAAAAGAAGCAGATGGACCTCGAGGCAAGACGAAAACGCCAAGCCGATGTTGACAAGCGATATAAAGATCAAGCCGAACGCGAGCGGATCGAGAAGGAGAAAAAATTTCTTGATAAAAAACTCAAGCAAGAAAAGGCAGAGATGGAACAACAACGCCTCGAACGCGAGGAAACACTCAAGGAAGAGGAGCAAACCCGGCAAGAGCAAATCGAAGCACAAGTGGCTGCCCGAGAATCCGGCCAAGACGAGGTCGTCGAGTTCGAGATGCGAAAGCTAGACTTGCGCATGCAAGTCAGGCGCAAGGGCGTTGGATACATCCCACTCCCCGAGGAAAGCAGCCATGTCTTGTATCGCATCGAGCAAGGCACCGCCGTGCCAATGAACGTGGAGTATTTGACAATGGGCGACGTGTACTTGCTCGATAAAGGAAACGATATCTTCGTGTGGAATGGCAGGCTCGCATCGCTCGATGAAAAGTTTTTCGGCGCAGAGATCGCCCGAATGCTCAAGGAAGCCCGAGGTGCAAGTGCAAGGATCACCATCGTCGAGCAAGCTGCCGAGCCCGCGGAATTTATAATGTCATTTCAATCTCTAATGATCCTCGATGGCAACTTTGCTGACTCGATACTGAAGAAAGAGAACGTCCAATCCGCGCAGGATTTCATAGTATACCGAATCAAGACGGAAAGTGGCCTGCTCTTCATGGAAATGCCAAAAGATCACGCGTCCATCACGAGTGAGGATTCATTTCTTTTCGATCTTGGAACCTCGATCATCGTGTGGCACGGAAAGGATTCGAATCCGGAGGAACGACAAAAAAGCGATGAAATCGCCGATGCATTCAAGCAAGAGCGCGATCCATCCGTGAAGGTGAAATTTATTGATGAAGGATCGGAACCTTCGTATGACCAATTCCCGCCCGAGATGTGGGTGATTCTTAAAGGTGAGGAACGGGCTAGCGAGCTTGAAGCCTCTTACACCAGGGCCATGAACGCCATGGAAAAGCAGCGAAGCGAGAGAGAACTCAAAAAACAGCAAGAAATGGATGCCAAGCAACTTGTCGAGAAGAAAAAATCGATCGACGAGATGGAACGGATCGAACGCCAGATGCTACAAAAGGAGATTGATCGCAAGAAAGGCCAACTCACGCCACAGCAGATAGAGGAGAAATGGCTCGATTTCCGAAAGAAAATGCGCAAGCGACGTGGCTTGCCTGAGGAAGAACCGGTCGTCAATCCCGAGGCCGAGAGCGGCGAGGAAGTGCAAGAAGTCACCGAAGAACTACCAGAAGCGCCTGTCGTAGACTTGGCAGCCGAGAAAGCACAAAAGGAAAAGGAATTCGAGCAACTCAAGCGCATCGAACTCGATATGCTGGAAAAGAAAATTCAGCGCAACAATCCTGCCCCTGATGTTGAAACCAAGTGGCGGGAGGATTTGCAGAAAAAGCTGGATGATAAATGGAACGCGATTCAAGAAAAATACGAAGGTATCGATAGCACTGTATAACGTGCCAATAACTTTTCAATTCTCTTTTTTCTTGCTCGAAGCATTGAACCCAACGTTATCGTTTCCGACCGGGTTCAAAGATCGATGCATGCCCAGCACGGGTCTATCGATTGCACGATGAACGGGAACTTTCGCAAGTGTGTTGAACCGACCAGCGATTCGATGGCAGTGAAATTCAAGTAACTCGGGGTGCCGATGCGCAACGTGTTAAGCCGCGTTCCGTCCTTTGTTGCTTTCGTGTACGCGTGTAACTCACCCCGTGCACTCTCGATGATGGCAAAGGCTTCGGCACTTGCATCGAGCGTTCCAAGATCAACGCGAGATGCTTCAGCGACAGGCGTTTCCGCGAGCAATGACAAGACTTGGTACATGATGCGCAGCGATTGCACGATCTCGTGCGCGTGAATCTCGATGCGAGCACGGGCGTCGCCATCGTTGCTCGTGCACATGTCCCATCGCAGCAACCCTTGCTTGAATGGACCGCTTGGAAAATCGGCACGTGCATCAAAGGGTAAGCCACAAGCGCGCAAGGAGGGACCGCTCAATCCGGCCGCCAGGGCTGCAGTCGCGTCGAATTTTCCTATGCCCGCAAATTCCTTGAAGAGATCCTGCTCCCACATGGGAGTTAGCAAGAATTCATTGAAGCTCTTTTCGTAATCATGCAGGTAAGCCTCGATCGCGGGGCGTGCCATCATGCCCGTTGCAACCGGATCGTACAAGACACCGCCAGGAACGATGAATGGCGTTTTGGTCTGGTCACTGAAAAGAATGACTTCAACCGGCTCCAATCCCTCGAGAATTTGCTTGTTTTCCTTCACAAGATCGTGATGTCCAGCGAGTTCCAACCAACATTCGAGAAATTCGTGGTGATTTTTCACGCGCTCCAGCTCGCATGCAAAGATTCGCCAGAGCTGCGCGTGTGGTGGCACCTGTTTCTCCATGTTATTCAACCGCTCGATCGCATAGGCGACGACGGTTGCGAGGTGAAATTTCTCGCGCCAGCAAAGCCTGCCAAGCATGAAGGGAAGATCATCGATCGATAACGATTCACCCATCTTGATGATGCCCCGGTGAAAATGGCCAAGCTGGCTTCTCGTGGACGTGATGACGTTCTGATGGGATTTAGCCCACGTGTAGGAGACGAGATCGAGTTTCGGATCGAAAAGCCCAGGCTTGCCGGGCAAACGGCTCTTGTCGATGAAGTCATCAAGCTGGATGTTGATCCACGGCAAACTCGCATCTTTTCTCGAAACTAATGGTTTGTCTGTCTCGTGTACCTGCAGCTGTTGGAAATTGATCTCCAGAAACTGCGACTGATACTTTTCAAGCCACTTGGCCGAGGGATACAAGTCCGTCACGGATGTCAGCTTCTTGTCCCTCGTGTCAATGTCGATCTTGACGTAGGCACGGGTTCGCAGGTGATTCATGAACAAGACATCGATCAATTCCATGCGCGTCCCGAGATCGTTCACAACTTGGTTCACGAGCCTGGCGTTGCAGCTCGTTGCAAGATACTCTAATACTTCCAGCATCTTGTCGTCGCGGCCCATTATCATCAATTCGTCATCGCTCAGCGACTGGATATTCTTCATGCCAAGGTTCAATTGTTCGCTCAATTGATCCTTTAACTCGTGCATGGCATTGATCATGGCTGGTCACTCGTGGTACCTTCAAGTTCAATTTATTTATGTGATGATTGATTATTTAATAACAATGATCCTTAAGTCTCCAGTTCAATGACCAATGGCTCTTCCGACAAGTGTTCAACCAATGAGTAAAAACTTAATTTTCCAGCACGATCTCAAGGCATATTATCTCCCACTGGCTGATTGCGGCGGGGGCTGTCTCGAGAACCTGGTACAAGCCGTGGAGCGATTGTCAGTTGAATGGGTGAATACGCCAAAACACGCGGACATCATCTTCATGTCCGGCGTCATCACGAATGCCATCTGGCCCGTGTTGAAGGACGTGTTTGCTAGCCTTTCCAAGCCATTCTTCGTCGTCCGGATCGGTCAATGCATGGGAAAAATGAACAAAAAGTTCGAGGACCCTCAACAGAACTATGCCATTCCCGAAACCGTTAAAAAGTTCTTCCCCATTAACCTGGCCATCGACGGTTGCCCGCCAACAGTCGATGAAATAGTCGCCAAGCTGGAAACTTTCTTGAATTACCTGGATTTAACTCCCGAGATCACCAGGACGCTCGATGAAAAACTCGACAAGGCAATTTTTAATCCGTGAATGTCCGCTCTAGTGGCATCACGTCACGAGCAATATCTTGCCTTTTTTATTGATAAAGACGACATGATGCATCCAGCGGCTCGTTTCGGGATCCAGGCACGTGATCCGTGCCGCGTAGATGGTTTGCCCCTTGTAATGACTGAATAGCCGGGGATATTCGATCGCTAGCCGCAACGCCTCGGTAATCTCGATCTTGTGCACGTTCTCGATGGTCGCATCCGACGGGATCGATCGGGCCACTTCAGGATCTCGCTTCAAACCTTTACGTATCGTCATATCGTCCATAAACTGATGCGCCTCTGCAAAAACGAACGGGGACGTCCGTGCGCTAGAGTTAAAGGTCATTGGAGCGCCTTGTGTATTGTTACATCATCCATTAATTTAATCATTCATCCATTCATTTTCTCGCTCAATTGATCCTTTTACTCGTGCATGGCATTGATCATGTCTGATCACGCGAGGTACCTTCTAGTTCAATTTATTAATGTTTTTTGTTGTTTATATTCCGGGATGCCCACCCCAACCCCAAACTTTTATGCACGGCCTTATATTGGCCATTGATAAGATGGAATCGGGATTTAAAGCTACAAAATCTTGAGATTTAATCTCATTTTATTTTTCAACAAATTGAATGTAATGCCAGTTTGCTTTGTCGAATTACCTTGCGGTAATGAAAAAAATTTAGGACAAGAGATAGAGAACGATAACTAGGCATGTTGATCATAAATATAGTTCTTTTCTGTTTTATAACGCTGATTCTGCAGGTTTTTTCCACCATACCCAAGTGCCGCGTCGTGCTCCCATCTTTTTCCCGAGGATTTTGCCTTCTATTGCCAATTCTTTCAACCGTTGTGAAATATTATTCATATTATTCATTCAAATATTATTCAATTATTCATCCTTCATCGGCAATCTTCTTTATTCAAATTTGAATTTGCCCGATCCTGTGCTATCGTCTATCGAAATCAGCAGGCGCGCGTTCGAGTTTAACGCGCAGTACATCGAAAGGACTACGAAAAAAGAAAAAGTAATCATGTTCCCGAAATTCGAATCGATCAAGCATCTTCTTGTCAAGCCGTTGGAAGGATTTGGCTTGAGGATCGATCAATTCAATGATTGGAAACGATTATACGGATGCATTAAAAATGCGGGAATGAGATACCGCATCACTCTTGATTCCGTTCAAAATTCGAGAGTTGTCAGCAAGAGTTGTATCAAGAATAAGGTCATTTTGTATAATTTTAAATGATTCCATACAAGTCTTGTATTTTAAAGGTCATCTACCTTTTTGACCCTGGTACGGGATACGACACGGTGTGGAAATTTGGTAGAGCGAATAGATGGTCGTAATTTGGATGAAATGCGACCGGTAAAAGTGACAAAAAACTTCATCAAGATGGCCGAAGGTAGCGTGTTATTTGAGACTGGCGAAACGAAGGTCATCGTTTGCGTGACCGTGGACGAGGATGTCCCTAACTGGATGAAAAATTCTGGAAAAGGTTGGGTAACAGCGGAATATAGCATGCTTCCGCGATCAACCCTCACGCGACAAAATCGCGAGCGTGAAGGTCGCGTGAATTCACGCAGCATCGAGCTGTCGCGGCTCGTTGGCAGGGCATTGCGTCCCGCCATTGATATGAACGTGCTCGGCCCGCGTACCATGAAAATCGATTGTGATGTCATCCAAGCCGATGGTGGAACGCGTTGCGCGTCGATCACGGGCGCTTGGATCGCGCTGAAAGAAGCGGAAAAATGGATGCTCGATAACCACAAGATCGATCAGCCGGTCATCACGTGCCAGGTCGCTGCCATCTCGGTAGGTATCTTTAATGGTGAAGTCTTGCTCGACTTGAAATACGAGGAGGACAAGGACGTGGAAGTGGATTTGAACGTGATCAAGGTTGATGCTGGTGATTACATTGAAATTCAAGGTACTGCAGAACACAACCCCTTCACGCGGGACAACCTGAATAAGATGCTGGACATGGCCGACAAGGGCTTGCAAGAATTGTTCGAGATCCAGCGTTCCTCCTTGTGAATTAGATACATCATTCCTGTTTTCTTTTCACCATGGCCGCCGGATTGCGAGTTCAGTTGGCTAATGCTAATTCATCTTTTTTAAACGATAAATAAAACATCACGATAGAAGAAAGGTGAAAGATTGTTTCTGATTACTTCATTTCGACATCCTTGACCACGATAATACTGCCATGATTCATTGCATGAGGCAAAGGGTCATAAAAAAAAGAAATTCATTCAAAAAAAGGTCGTCCCGAGAAATCATGCGCGTGCATGATATTTCTTAAGGTTAATTGCAATTATTCCCACGACACCAACAAGAAATCCGATTACGGTGAAAGCCGCTTCAAAACCTGGGGTGATGCTAGGGGAGGTAATGCTGAACGATGGGCTTGAAGTCCCGAGGTAGGAATCAGCGGGATCGTAAATGTACATCTTGCACGTGCCCGATACATTCGAGGGAATGCTCCAGGGGTAAGACCCGTTATCAACCACGTTTTGTGCGAGTACATGAACCATACCGCTAATGTCATAGTTGATGTTCACGTGACCGGTGGTTCCAGCCGACAACCAAGTGATATCATGTATACTCCCCGAGGCCCACGAGCTCGAACCTGTCGGGTTCGTGATCGTGATGGCTCCCAACGTGGCGGTAGCAGTGATGTTGGTTGGCGGATCCACAAAATAATCGTTCCAGAACACGATGTAAAACGTGCCATTATATGACGGGTGAAAAACCCCGGAATCCGAGGTCAGATATCCAGCAGATAACATTAAATAATAGGTTCCGCCAGAGACGGCCGACCAACTGGCAAATTCCTCCGCATCCATGACCAACACGGTAATATCGAGGGTAGGAGACGTGGAGAAAGACCAGTTTAATACATTACCTGTAACCATCGCAAAGGACATGTTTTCCGCGTTATGGTAATCAAGGGTTCCCTTCCACGTGGTTGAAGGTCTCACGCTCGCCACGTTGCTTGATAATGCTTTATTGGCACCATTTATTGGCAGTGTTTTACCCCACGCGGCCAGGACAAAGATTGCAACTGCAACGACGGTGTAAATTGCATGCTTTTCTTGGTTTTTCATGATTTCACTTCTTTTCTCTTTTAATTTGTTCTCTAAAGCAAAAGAGCTCAGATCTTCATTTCACGCTAAAATCGTGAACGATCAATTCCCTTCCACCACGTGGATTTTTAAAAACTTTATTACGGTGTAAACCGGGGTCTTGCAAGCCTTGTTATTTTGGGCGGTTCGTGGCATGTCATCGCTTTTATCACTTGCCGACGAGATTTAGCTCGAGAAACATGCCAGAACCCATCAACATTGGTTTCATCGGTGGCGGCCCGCGTGCCGATAGCCTTTTTGCCACGACCGTCATGAACAAGCGTTTCGAGAACGAATTCGTGCCCGCGGCCATGATGGACACGAACGAGGAGGTTGCAAAAAATTGGCGATACAAGGTAAACGCGACCTACACGTCGCTCGACGAGTTTCTCGCCCACGATCCGCTGGATGCCGTGCTCATCATCACCCCGCCGGCCACCCATGCTGCCATCGCTACGCGATGCCTGGAAGCAGGGCTCGACACGTGGTGCGAGGTGCCCATGGCCACGAAGCTGGACGATCTTTACACCATCCTTGATGCCGAGAGAGGCAACAAGGGCAACAAGGGGAGATACGCGTTCGGTGAAAATTCCTGCTGGTACTTGCCCATCCAATACGCCGCGAACCTCGTGAGCGAGGGGAAGATGGGTGACTTGTTCTACACGGAAGGTGAATACCATCACAGCGTGGAGCATTACATGATCCTCGAGAATTACTCGAGCGGGAACGCAATCGACCCCGAATTTGCTGAGGACGTGCATCCCACGTGGCGCGCTACATTGCCGCCTGTAACGTACGGCCACGCCGCGGGCATGGCGCTGTACGTGATTTACCGCCAGGACCCAACCGACCGGCCCGTGCAGGTGTGCGGGTTCGGGAACATGAAGATGCTCACGCGATTCAACAATCAGAATTTCCAGATTGCAATGCTGCAGACAAAGAACGGCGTAATATGCAAGTACGGCTCTGGTTTTGTCTTGCCAAATCAAGAAATCCGCCACGCGCTGTTCTGGGCGTCGCGCTGCTACTTCGATGCCACGATCTCGGGTGTAGAACGGTATTACTTGCATCTCGTGCCCGAGGACCAGGCAATGTTCCCCGATCGCCACAAGGTGCAAGGCAAGGAGATATCCGAGCAAGACATGATCGATGCCGGGGCACCGAGCGCGGAAGGTGGCCACGGCGGTGGAGACACGCTCATGTTTGCCGATTGGCTGGCGTCGCTGCGAGGGGAGAAACTATATGACATCGGTGGCGTGAAAGGGGCCGAGATGACCGGCGCAGGTCTCGTTGCACGCGAATCCATCGAGCAAGGGAAGATGCTGGAATTCCCGGACTTCACGGAGTGACATGAATCAAAATTAAAATTATTTTTTATCGAAGTTTTGCGCCGCATTGCTCGCAATAAAGTACAAACGAGCCCGTCCTTCCAGGCGGGGCTATGTTCACGTGGCCACAAGCAGGACAACGTGCTTGTCGTTCAAGATCGGGCCAGGGGATTTTGGCGTTCCGTGGAGCTGGTTGCTCGTACCGTGGAAACTGTTGAACGCGTTGGCTGGCATGCGCAATATATTTCTCGACGAAGTCTTTATCGTCGCCATTTCCAGGATGATTCGCCTGGATATCAAGCCCAGGATTTAAAAACTTCAAGATTGCGTTATACTTGCTATTATGACAATGAAAAACGGGATCAGCATCAAAATTAAACAAATTCGGCTTGATTTGGATGAAATGCGTTATGGGGCTAGCCCGATAATAGACAAATAGGGGACACCCAAAAATGGAGATCACGAGCAAGAGAACCATGAGATAAAAGAGATTTTCATAAGGTCCATAGAGATTAATGCCTTGAAAGAGGACCGCAATTGAACCAACGAAGAGGGCAATCCATATGGCCACCCACGCACCGATTATGCCATTTGCCTTCGCACGGCAATGGCCGCATAACCAACCTTCGATCATCAATGTTTTTCTCCGTATCCGTCTCAAATTGTAACCAGCACTAGTTTCATGGGAATGCTTCCACAGGTGCTTCGCCGGCTTTATGTTTGTCTCATCGAATTCCCCACAGCCCGCGCATACGCGCGGCCATCGTATCATCATGCCATGTCGCCGCTTGCAATGCAAATACTAGCATTTTCTTTTACTATCGAACTATTAAAGGAACAAAATATGGATATAAAGATAGGTTTCTCTCGCGAGCAAGATATGACTTGTTAGTTCGAAAGGTGGTGGCGTGAAGGTAATGGAAGTCAGAATTAAATCCCAGCCAACCTTTGGTTAATTACAAAAATGGTTGCAAATGCCGTGGTAGTGTAGTCGTCAGCACTGGGGACTGTCGAAAGACCTTTCCAATACGGTCTTGCAGATCTCCCCAAACCCGGGTTCAAGATCGCCGATTTTTTAAATCGACGATGAAAATCCCGGCCATGGCGCCATTTTTTTTCCTTCTCCTTCGCATGTTTCTTGTTTTATGCAACGGTGCGCATTGCATGCGATAAAACAAACGGCATGTGCTCGTGGTTAGAGATCTTTTTTTTATTGGTTGGACTCTGGTAACATGAATGATCATGGCAGATCGTGACTATGGCAAGATCAGCACGACGGCAATAAGCGTGGCGTTTGCGCGGGCGACTTACACGAGCATGCCATTTGCCAAGGAAATTTTCGAGAAAGCAAGAAACCTCGCCACTGTACCGTTTTACGCTGGTTTTCCGGGTTGGTTGTTGCATCTCGGCGGTCACGTGCCACGCCTGGTGGATCTAGTCGCCGGCTTGGAAATTCGATACATGTCAACGAATGCCGTTCTCGAGACTCTGGACGAATCTTGGGCGATCGTTGAGATCGCTGCAGGCATATCAGCACGCTCGCTTGAATTGGCAAGCCGGCAAAGACTCTACGTGGAAACCGACCTTCCCGGTATGCTCGGGACGAAGCAGAAGATATACGAAGAGATCGCGAGCCAGAGCAGCATCGAGGTCAATCCAAACCATTATTTCAAGCCACTGAACGCCCTGGATCCTGCGGGCTGGGACATGCTTGGCAAGACGCACTTCGCGGAACGGGCGTCGAACATTGCCGTGATCAACGAGGGCCTGCTCAGTTACTTGTCGAGAGACGAGAAGGCAAGATTGCGAGATAACATTGCAATCTTTTTCAAGACCTATGCAGCGGAGGGCGCGTGGATTTCCCCGGACTTTGCTAATTTGCCTGGACGTTACTCGACGTGGATGTCACGACGGGGAAAAAAGATCATGGAGCACAGGGTCGGTCGCCTCTTTGATCGCTTTGACACTCGCGATGAGGTAGTCGCGTTTATGCAGCAAGGCGGGTTTCGCGTCGAATTTCCGTCAAATGAAAGTCTCCTGCCAAGGTTGAGCTGCATCCCTATGATGCACATCAAATCAGCCCGGATCCCGCCAATTCTCGAGAAACACCAAGCTTGCATTGCAAGGCTTGCTTGAAATTGAAAAACTCGGATTTATGATGTACTTGACTTCCAATTCCGCGTATTGACAAAGTTCTGGCAAGATCTTGGTGACAGGAAAATACTGTGCTTCTTGTTTTTAAAATCCAAGGAATTTCAGCGCTTCGATCTTTCGCTTGCTTGACTTAGCAACCGCGGGGTTGAGCCGCTGTTCCATGAAGTCGACTGTGAATTGCTTGTCTGCTTTCGACGCGTGCTTGGTCACGATCGATCGGAGCGGTTCCAGCAAGATCGAGGCTCGTTCCGTGAGCGCTCCTTCCGCGTTCACGATGCCCATGCGCTCGAACCGTTCCCGCCACTCGCCCGTGTAATCGTGGAAACCGGTCGCCGCGTCTTCCGCGTCGCCGAGCAAGGCAGCACCCTTCGACGCAAGGGCGTAATTGTCCCGGAACGCTGGCCCCACCTTTTCGACGAGTTCCCAGCCTGGCGACTTGAGCATGCGAAGGTGATTCAGCATCGTCGGCAAGGACACGGGGATCACGTTGCACAAGGCAGCGATCGCGTGGATCGCGGTTGCTGGGACGCCGGCATTGCCCGCAGTCTCGAGAATCTTCATGATGAGCAGGTCAATGAAGTCGATCTCGTCAGCCTCGACGAGAAAATCCCGCCGCATGTACCGGGTAGACATTTGAATGACTTGCTGGACAGGAGTCGCACTCGCGGAGGGCATGCATAGCCGTTCTAGCGCCCGCACCACGTCGTCCTCCGTTGCTTTTAACTCCGGCTGGATCGCGTTCACCTCGGCGACCAGTTCCCCGGGACGCCATTTATGCTTCCGTGCGCCCATGATTTGCAAGAGCACGGGTTCAAGAAAGGCACGGCCGGGCGCGGAAAGTTGGGTCGCGCTTGCTGATGCGGGCGGGGTGATTAGTTGCGTTGCGGGTGTATAGCAGATGGATACAGGCCGGGGGGTTTGCTGGACGGGCACCGTTTCAGGTGCCGCGATTTGGGCGCCAGGGCCTGTGCTCGTGATCTGGAGCTGCAACGGCGCGAGTTCGATGCGGATTGGCTGGGCGAGGACCGACGACAAGGATTTTACCATGGTCTCGAACATCGATGGTGTCATCGAGGCAGGAAGGCCGGGCGTGCTCGAGGTGCTTTGTTCACCTGGAATGCGCGGTTCTTTTTTCTGGCGTTGCCTATCGGGATTCTGGACCTTGTAGCATTTTTTGCAATACCACTCATCATTCAGGCGCTTCATCTGGCTTACCGGAAATTGTTGACCGCACGACGTGCAAGTCTCGATCTTGAAAATGTCGCTCCTGATGGATCCCCTTTTTTTTTTGTAAAATTAGATCAACTCTCGATCGCTTGTTCTGCCGTGTCGAACATTGCCATGAGCCGTTCTCGATCGATCCCTACCTTTTCTGCGTATGAAAAGAGGGCCGGCGTCGGGTCGATGCCTAACTCGTTCAATTCAAGAAAAATGCCATGTAAATGCTGGAATGCCTCCTTGAGAATGTCATGGTTCGTGGATTTTTCATGCTTGATATCATTTTCACGATCCATCGATACCGGCTTCAACGATAACATCTTGAGGTTGCGCCCGCCGTCGACGCGCGTGCTCGCGAACACGGTTCCTTCCTTGATCAAATCTGCAACTTTCCTCTCGGTTTTCCCGTAACTCCATTGCAACATCTTCGAAAGTGCATAGACGCTCACGCTCTCTTGCTTTTTGATGATTCGCAAGATAGCATCAATTTCGGGATCAACCGCTGCGCTTGCCATTCTGGATAAATAGTATATACTTGAGTATTTAATATTATCGTTTATAGGGATCATCAAGATAAGATTCAGCAGTTCTCAAGAGAGATCATTGCAGTATATACTGAGTATATACTATCATTCATATTATTGAGATAAGGATTTGCTATTTTATTGAAGCACGCTGTTATGGCATCAGTGGTGGTTTATCGAACCAGAGATGACCATCATGTTATTGCAAGCATATCATCACGACCTCTCATCGCATGCTTTACGCGTGGTTTATCGAATTACACGGAGGCAGATCAGGGATGTTTCGTGGACAATCATTCAGATTCCCGCCCTCCACCCTCGAATGATAGTACAAGGAAGCAACGAAATCTGTTGGCGACTTAAAGGCTCTGGTCACGCTTTATCCTGCCATGGAATAATGGATATGAATTCATTCTGGGTGGGAGTTTTGTGGGTCTTGATTTCATTCCGAGTATGATAAATTTGTTGGATGCCGTAACCAAATTAAAAGTCAAAAAAACAAAAAGAAAAGGGAAATAACATATGTTGATTAGAAAATAGCATGTGTTCTTGATTTTTTCGCGTTTCGAGCTTATATTTGATAAGTTTTGTAAGTTCAGACATGCTATACATTCGAGCGATAGATGTCTTAAAATATCCAATTTTCCTTAGATATTACAAGTGAAGTGGCATAGAATTTTCATGATATTCGTAAGAAAATTCACGCTGCTCGTGTTACCAACAATCAATACTGTGGGATTCACGCATGGAACTCCAACAGTACGAAACGTATCAAGAGGCAGAGCCTCTTGACTCTCCGATGAAATTGAGGGACAGCGGGGAACAGCTTGAGGTATTAAAAGCGTTGGCGTCAGACACGCGCTTGAAGATCGTCAAGCTCTTGCGGAACAAGCGAGATTCGCCAGAGCGCGGCTTGGATATATCTTCCTTGGCAGGCATGCTCGACCAAACTGAAGCGAACATTTCTGCCCAATGCAAGCGCTTGGAAAAGGTCGGGCTCATAAAGATTGAATATAAACCAGGGGGCCACGGAGTCCGGAAGATTTGCCAAGTAGACTTTAGCGCCATTGAATTGCTGCTTGAATGATATCGTTTTTTTAAACGATGGAATCATTACCTGTAGTGCGGTGCGCGATCGAGCTGTTCATCTGAAACATGCAAGGTAATAATTCTATTACCATTGAATCTTGATCCTTTCTTATTCGCCAGTTTGATAGAGATATGCCAGGCAGCTTGGCATGTTGACGATGCATATCCACATGTCAATATTGACAGTGTTCATGTCACCCTCGTCAAAATGCAACAATGGCACGGCATCGTTAAAAATTCAAGGTGTTTTTGCTTCGTGTTTCTTGATTGGAGATTACATGCACGTGATTTTTCCAATTTGAAGGCAGTTTGAACTGAAACAAGCCTCTTTTCCGTCAGTTTAATAATTTTTACTTGCCCGGTTAATATCGCATAAAAAACATAAAGAAAGGACCACTAGTTTTTTAAATATTTCACTCGCTTTTTTATCGGGCATTCTTGAAATGCAAGTTTCATGAATCATGTAAAAATCGACTTGCGACCTTCTTTAATGGGACAAAACGTGTGATCGAGCTCCACGATGGTAAAATGTCAGCAGTACTCTAAAAATGTCCTAGGGGAGGAATCTAAGCGACACTATTAGTTTTTACTGCCCACAAGTAGGCAGTACTTTAACCGGACATGA
>Ga0209039_10000108_pt1 | contig 71968 bp, 65 predicted proteins | sample BogFormECP12_OM1_FD_188238 | JGI IMG/M metagenome (GOLD analysis project Ga0209039, IMG submission 188238) | Bog forest soil microbial communities from Calvert Island, British Columbia, Canada - ECP12_OM1 (SPAdes) (version 2) | ecosystem: Environmental > Aquatic > Freshwater > Wetlands > Bog ...
ATAACTTCCGGTTTGTGAGTGCCAACACCAACCAGGATGCCTAAGTCACGGACCTGCTTGCACCACTCCTTGATGGTATCCATCTTGCCTTCGCGGAAGGCCACGTCGACCACTTCGCCCTGGCGTTGCATGGCCAACGGCTTGAGGCTTTTAGCCAGCGCAACGATATCGTCACCGGCGATGACCTGCATGATCAGATGCATCTTGCCGCCCTCGGCTTGAAAGCGTGCCCAGTCCTTGGGAGCGGGAGAGAGGTTGACGTAGTTGAACGCGTTGATGCCGAAGCGGTTGCAATCGTGCATCACCTTGCAGACGCGATCCGGCGTGTACCAATCTTTCATTGCGGCGCCGAAGTTGTCGTTGTAATGGGCAAAGCCGCAGATCGGATTTACGCCGAGAATCAAGCGGCTGATCTCGACGCCGAAGAACTTCATCTTGGGAACCTGGATATCGGAGGCGGGCTTAGGCGGGGGCGTCTGTGCCGGGGACTGAACCGGTGGCAGCTCTGTTGTGCGTGCGTTGATGGCAGAGGCAGCGCCGGAGAGAGCCGCCGCCATAGCGGCGCTGGTGCGAAGGAAGTCTCTTCTGGTTGTGTTCGACATGGGGAGGCGTGCTCCGATCCAGCGCTGGGCTGAAAGAATAGAGGACAATCACACGGCCAGATGAGCAAGAGCACATGTGTTGGCCCGGCGTTCTGTTCATTGGCTTTAGCAGTGCAGAACCGGGGCGTCTGTAACCGGCATCACCGGGTGGTGTGACAGGATGGGCAAGTGCGGCGTTCTGTGTCCATTACAGGACGGGAACCTGCTGAGTCCTTTGGCGGCTGGTTAGCCGGTCCTAGTCAGACAGAGGGGGCGGCGGCTTTGGCGACGAGATAGCGATCAAGCGATTCGAGGATAAGCTTCCTCATTTCCGGTAGTTCCTGATGGGCCGCGTCAAACATCTCAATGCGGCAATCCGATTCGCGACCATATTTGCGATAAAGGGGAAGCAGGTGATCGCGAATCTTCTCGACGCCGGGAACGGGGGTTAGAGGGTCGCGCCGCCCATTCACGCTCAGGCGAGGACGCGGCACGATCAACTCGTTGATGTCAGCCGACTGGAAATGCTTCAGCAGAGATGGCACGTAGTAGAAAATACCGTGCGCGCTGAGAGCGTGCGTCTTAATCAATTCTTGGTAGTCCGTTAGGCAGCAAACGTCCAGGCACAAACGAACGCGCGGATCGAGAGCCGCGAGCCACCAGGCTTTGGTTGCTCCCATGGACATTCCGAGAGCGCCGATGCGCTGGGGATCAACTTCGGCTCGGCTGACGAGAAAGTCGAGGGCGCGGAGTTCGTCGAACATCATCAAGCCGAAGAGCACCTGCCCCTGCCACAGCATGAGCTTGAAGGCGTCTTCCTCGCCACGTTTTCCGTCGTCATCGTGCCTGCGCTCGCCGAAGCACCAGCTATCAATGGCCAGCGTCACCAGGCCTTTTTCAACGCAAACGGGAGCGTAGGCAGGCTGCACATCAACGCCGCGCAGAAGCTGTTCCTTGCCCAGGCCATACATTCCGGCGTGCCAGTGGATGTACAGGAGGCCGGGAGCAGGGGACTGGCGCTTGTCGGGGATCAGTAGGAGCGCGGGAACCGGCTCGATGCCGTTGAGATCGAGGACGAGGCGTTCCAGCGTGTAGCCTTCGTGTTTTTCCGTGCTCAGCAGCTTTGGTTTTGCCGGCTGGTGCTGCCATGGCAGGTCACCCAACAAGCTCCAGAGTTCTTTTCGCCGGCGCTCCTGATAGGAAGGGAACGACTCGCCTGTTTCAAGAAGAAGCGGGGCAGGAGAAAGAACCTGTCCGGCTGTCCCCAAAGCAGCGGCGGCTGCACCGCTATGCACAAATTCGCGTCTGGTGATGGGCGCCATGATTACTCCTGGTGGATTTCTGATTGGGCCGAGAGTTTAGCCCAGCAGAAGCCAACGCGTTCTTTTTATCACAGCCATGCGGGATGAAGTTGGATTATCTCGCGGGGGCTGGAGTGAATCTCATAAATGCCGAGCGACCCTGCCGGGGCCACCCCAGGGGTCAAAACCCCTGAATCTCTGCGGCTGTTCGGCACAACTGAAGCCGTGCCCCGCAAACCTTTTATAGAAAGAGTTCGCGTCTTTTTATAGATCGAGGACCAGGCGGTGCACTCCTTTTCCATCGATCTGCAACACCGCATAGCGCGATTGTTCCACCGTTTCTGTTGAAGCCTTGACCACTCGTCCGTCGAGCGTCGCCCTTGTTAGGCTGCGTTCTTTCGGAAGCAGCACACGCAGCTCAAATTGCTTTCCTGTCCCTGTGAACTCGAGCGAGATGCGATTGAGAGTTGCGTCGTTGCTGTAACGGTAGCGGCAATACCCGCCAGACGCCGGATACTTTACCGTGACCTCCGCGGTCCGCACTCCCGCCGACTCCCATCGTGGCGCAATCCGAATGCGGCTGAATGCCGTGCCGTTGTCCTCGACTCCGGCCAATCCTTCCAACAGCGCATAGGCCACGGCGGCGTTCCAGCCGTCCGGTATTCCGCTCGAAAGATCATCGTACGGAGCGAAGAAGACCGGTGCGCTGCAAAGCGTTGCCGCCAGCACCATCCATTTTACGCCGCCCACGGCAGCCGAAAACTCGAACGCCGCAATCTCCCGCTCCGGATGGGGATTCTCAAACCCTGCCGCATAAACGCCGATCGCCGGGAGTCCGTGGCTCGACTTCTGCCACGCCAGGCGCAAGCGGTCCAGGACTCGCGGGCCCTCCCGGGCGTACTTGCTGTCACTCGGCTCCCACCAGGAGCCAATGTTCTTGCGGCTTTCGATGGACTCGGAATACGACGTGCCATCGGCATAGCGCATCGTGAACGTGCCAAATGCTCCGCTTGCGCCGGACGCGGCATGCAGCAAATAAACCGAAGCGGCCTTGGCATGCGCTGGCAGGGAAGCTTTCTGCGTGTAGCCGTCACTTTGGGACAGACCGAGGCACGCGCGGTGGTTGTTTTCAGCAGGCGAAATCACCTCGAATGGAACGCCCTGAAATTCCTGGGCTCCCGTTGGTAATTCCCGCAGATCATGGCCGTCGTCGCCTACCCAGCCCGGGATTCCTGGCGCGCCTGCAGCGATGTCAGCGTTGGCCACATTCCGCAAATCGAGCTTCTGAAACGTCCTCTTCGGCGTTTCCACACCGCTGCCCCGCAGCGTCACCGGCAAGTACCCGCGGTAGCGATCAGCAATGGCCTTCTGCCGCCGCAGAATGTCCGCCCCGTACTCCTCGAAGCCATGCTCAAATGCGCCGCGTGCCAGTTCCCCCGCCACGCAGGAAAGCACTCCGCCATTCACGTACTCCCAAACCAGCCCGGGCTGGTTGCTTGCGAAGTCCTTAATAAAGGGCGGAAAGATTCCGTAAAACTCCCCCGGCGATCCCGCCGGCATCTCCCGCCGGATGCGCTGGTAGGTTTTCAGTATAGCCACGCACTTCTCGTGGGAGATCCCGCGATTGAGCGAGTACGCGTTCGACAGTGACACCTGACTTGCCATGTCCACGCCCACGTCCGGCTTGTAGTCCGGATTCTCGGCGATCCAGTGGGTGTAGAACTCGCCGTTCCACGCCAGCTTGTCCAGGCGTTCCTGAATCGTATCGGCCAATGCCACGAACTCGGTGGCCTCCGCTGAACGGCCTGCATGGGTAAGCATCTCCGCCAATCGCCGGCCGGCGGCAGCAAGATTCGTATTGTCGCCGTAGAACACGCCGAATTCGCTTTTCCCCAGGTAAACCACAAAGACGCAGTCCGAGCCGATCTTCTGTTGGTCGTCTGAAGTGAAATCCCAGGTATCGATGGTGAATCCGCGGTGCATGAGCTGATACTTCTGCGACCACCGGTAAGGATCTTTCGTCGCGAAGCGCACTGCCTTGATCGCGCCATCAAGCTTCGCTTTCATCCATTCATCATCGCCCGTGGCTTTCCACGTGTAATACAGCGCCTCGATGTAATACTGCTCGACGTGGCTTTCTACCGGCGCGCGGCGTAACTGCCGGAATCCCCCTTCGATCTTCCTGACGAAATCGTCATAACCGAACTTCCAGTCGAAGTAGTTGGCTTGCGGCGTGGACGGATAGCAGTTTTCCCAGATCATGCCGTCTTCGCGCTGCGTCTCGGCAAAGAAGTCCACGGCATCCTTCAAATCCGGCCAGTAATACTTCATGCCTTTCAGGATGAGTGTGTGGTCGAAAACCCAATTTGCGAAGAACTGGTAGACGCGATCCTTGTAACGGATCACGTTTACCGGTGCTTCCTGATTCCAATCCATCATGGTCCAGAGGATATCCGTGAGCAGTCCCTGGTAGACGCCGCTCTCCTCGCGGATCTCGGTCTGGCAGTCCACCCGGAAGGGCAGGGAAGCGACCATCGCTCCGTTTGCGTCCAGCACACTCGCCGTGTGTACGCCCAGGGCCCCAGCCACCTTGAATACAAGAGGGTCCTTTGCGCTTTCGCGGACGTAGGCATGGCCCGCGGCATCTTGCACCACGACGGTGCCTGCGCTCGCGCCGTGCAATTGGATCTCATCCAGTGGGCAAAAAGGAGTTTGCCTCGAAGGCGCAATCCGCAAGTTTGGCGCGACTCCGAACGTCAGGCGTGGGATTGCCAGTGCCCCACCCGCCACCGCGGGAATCGCTTTCAAAACATTTCGACGGTTCATCTTCATCTTGGCCTCGACTTTTTTCGTTTCTGGATAATTGCATCAATCTTGCGACTGGCTCGCGCTTCATCCACTTTGCTGGCGTTACCTTGCCCCTTCCGACCAATGGTACTCCCTGTTCTGCAAGCCCGTGGGTGCCTTAGGGATTCAAGGAATACAGGATAAAATATATGTAACGCAAAGTCCGCAAGGGAGCGTCTAAAAGAAAGAGTCTCGCTCCAGCGCGTCGTTGCACGTGTGCGTGCGACCTTGTTGGTCGCTTCCACCGCCGAAGGGGAACTTGAGGAGAGTTCGATGGGAACAATGGATGTGAGCCGAGTCTGCCCAAAAACATTTCGCTTGGGCGTTGTAGTGCTGAGTCTTTGCCTGCTCGGCCTTGCGCCATTTCCCGTTCGCGGGGGACAGGGAGCGCCAGCAAGTCCCGCGCAAAAGACACCGCCGGTCCTGGGTACGATCAAAACTATTTCCGGGAACAGCGTCACGTTGACCACGGACGCAGGTGCAGAAATCAGGGTGCTCGTCCCGGCCGAAGCGAGACTTCTTCGCGTGCCGCCAGGCTCGAAGGATTTGAAGGAAGCCGCTCCCTTGCAATTTGCAGATCTGCAGGCGGGAGATCGCATCCTGGTTCGCGGCAAGCCCGGTGATGAGGCGAATTCGCTGGTGGCCTCGTCCGTCGTGGCCATGAAGAAAACCGACATCGCAGAAAAGCAAGCGCACGAGCGCGAAGAGTGGCAGCGCCATGGCATTGGGGGACTGGTTCGCGCGGTAGAGGCTTCCAGCGGAGTAATCACGATTGGCACCACGACTGCCACGGGAAACAAGGATGTGGCGGTGCAGACAGCTTCGACGACCATTCTGCGCCGCTATGCACCGGGCTCGGTCAAATTTGATGATGCCAAGCCCAGCACTCTTGCGGAAATCCGTGCCGGGGATCAATTGCGTGCCCGTGGCTCGCGCAGCGCCGGCGGGTCCGAATTTACTGCCGAAGAAATTGTTACCGGTGCGTTCCGGAATATCGCTGGGATGATCGTGTCCATTGATGCGGCTGCGGGTTCGCTGACGGTCAATGATCTCCTGACAAAGAAGAACGTCGAGGTGAAGCTGATCGCGGATTCGCAGTTGCGCAAACTGCCGCAAGACATGGCGCAGCGGATCGCCATGCGCCTGAAAGGCGCGGCTGCGAACGGTAACGCTCCCGCCGACGGTTTGAAACCTGCCGCTGCACCCGCAGCACCTTCCACGGCACCTGCCGTGCAGACGCAGCAGGGAATGGGCGGGGGCACAAACGGGGGCTTTGGCGGGGGAATGAATGGAGCGGGACGCGCGGGTGGCGGCGACCTCCAACAAATGCTGAGTCATTTACCGGCAAACTCGTTAGCGGATTTTCAGAAGGGCGATGCGGTGATGATCGTTGCGACTCCCGATCATGACGCGTCGAAAACGACGGCGGTCACGGTATTGGGAGGAGTTGAACCCATACTGCAAGCTTCGCCGCAAGGGCAGGCTGCGTCCATTCTTTCGCCGTGGAGTTTGAATAACGGCGGCGGCGGCGACGCCGGCACTCCATGATGCCCGGCGAGCACCATCAACTATTAGAAAGGGAACGACACTCCGGATGAATTCTCGAATGTACAAAAAAGCTGAACGTTTCGTCTGTCTCGCGGGTCTTCTGCTTTTCTGCGCCGCCGCTGCTCTGGCCGCGCAAGCGCCCACAGCCGCAATCCGCGGCCAGGTGACAGATCCTTCCGGCTCTTCGGTTGCCGGAGCCACGGTGTTGCTGACCACGCCCACGGGCGGTTCCATGGACACGGTCACCAACAAGGATGGTTTCTACGAATTCAAGGACCTTGCGCCGGGCAACTATGAGATAAAGGCGGTGGCCAAGGGCTTTGCACAGTTCGATGAGAGCGGCATTGCGCTTGCCGCAGGTCAAGCGGTTCGCTTCAATATTCCGCTGGCCTTGGAAGTGCAGCAGGAAAAGGTGCTGGTGAATTCCACCACAACACAGGTGGACATGAATCCTTCGAACAACGCCAACACCGTGGTGCTGCAGGGAAAGGACCTGGACGCCCTTTCCGACGATCCCGATGATTTGCAATCGGAACTCCAGGCGCTTGCGGGCCCCTCCGCCGGGCCCAACGGCGGCCAGATTTATATTGATGGCTTCACCGCTGGGCAACTGCCCCCGAAAGCCTCGATCCGCGAAATTCGTATCAACCAGAATCCGTTTTCCTCCGAATACGACCGGCTGGGATACGGCCGCGTGGAAATCTTCACCAAGCCCGGCACGGACAAGCTTCACGGCCAGTTCATGGTCAGCGGGAACGATTCCGCCTTCAACGCGCGCAATCCTTTTGAAATCTTGCCGGCCGGGACCTCTGCGCCCGACTATCATTCCGAGCAGTACAGCGGCAACATCGGCGGTGCGATCAACAAGAAAACCTCGTACTTCTTCAATATCGAACAACGCAACATCCAGGCGTTGAACATCGTAAGCGCGACAGTGGTTTGTGGCGATACGTATCTCGCGATTCCATGCCCCTCTTCCGATGCGCAGTTCAGCATCATTCCGTATAGCGCTGCGGTGGCCAATCCGCAAACACGGACCAATTTGAGTCCACGAATCGATTACCAACTCACACCAAACAACACGCTTACGGGCCGCTATCAATACTTTCGCGAATCGGAAAGCGGTGACGGCGTTGGGCAATTCAATTTGTCTGCGCTAGCCTCCAGCAATCTGAGCACCGAGCACACCGTCCAAATAACGGATACGCAGGTCATCGGCGCGCACGTCATCAACGAGACGCGCTTCCAGTTTGTTCACGATAACGATCGGACCACGCCTATGAATAAACTCACTGGGCTTTCCGTTGGGGGAGCGTTCACGGGCTATGGCAGCGGCGGCGGCCCCGATTCTGAAATTCAGAAACGCTTCGAAGTGCAGAACACCACGTACATGAACTACGGCAAACATTCCTGGAAGTTTGGGGGCAGGTTGCGCTCCACCACCGACGATAATTCCACGCAGGGCAATTTCTATGGGCAATATATTTTCGGTTCGCGCCCGAATCCCGACCCCACTTGCGTGCCTACCGCGGCGAACAACAACTGCAGCATCACGCCGATCGAAGCCTATCAGATTACGGAAAGCCTCCTCGCCCAGGGTCAGACTATTCCCTACATTCAGACGCAAGGTGGCGGCGCGAGTTTCTACACGCAGACGCAGGGCACGCCCGGCGCCACGGTTACGCTCGTGGATGCGGGCCTTTTTGTGCAGGATGACTGGAAGGTGCGGCAAAACGTCACCTTCAGCTACGGGCTGCGCTTCGAAACGCAAAACCACTTCAGCGATACGCACGATTTTGCGCCGCGCCTGGGTTTAGCCTGGGGCATCGGCGGCAACGCCAAGAATCCTCCGAAGACCGTGTTGCGCGGAGGCTTTGGCATGTTCTACGACCGCTTCAATTATGGGCTGGTACTCGAGCAGCTTCGCTACAACGTTAGTGGGCCTCTGCTGGATCAATTCCAGGTGCAGAATCCTACGTTCTTTCTCGGACAGACGCCGGTTCTTCCTCCCCCCAGCACGGGCGCAAACGTTTATCAGAACAATGGCAATCTTCACGCGCCATACACGATCCAGACGGGCGTCACATTGGAGCGACAGCTTACCAAGGTTGCCAACGTGGCCGTTACTTATCTGAATTCCCGCGGTGTGCATCAGTTTTATACCGACAACCTGAACCCTGTCGATCCAGCGACGGGCCTGCGCGGAAACACGAATCAAGGCAACCTCTTCCAATACCAGTCGGAAGGTATATTCAAGCAGAACCAAGTGATCGTAAACGGCAACATCAGGATGGGCACCAGGCTTTCTCTCTTTGGCTACTACACGCTGAGCTACGCCAACAGTGACACTTCTGGCTCGGGGAGTTTTCCTTCCATTCCAGGAGTTCCGCAGGAAGATTACGGCCGCGCGAGTTACGACGTTCGCAATCGCCTTTTCCTGGGAGGCACGATGGGTTTTCCCCACGGCTTCCGCTTGAGCCCCTTCCTGATTGCGCAATCCGCCATTCCTTTTAACATCACCAGCGGCATCGATCCGTATCAAAGCAATGTGTTCAATGTGCGGCCATCGTTTGCCACATGCACGGCCGCCAATCAGACAAAGTTTGGCTGCTTTGCCACAGCGTTTACGCCCGGCTACACGCCGATCCCAGTCAATTACGGCGCTGGCCACGGGAGGTTTTCCCTGAATCTCCGGCTTAGCAAGACATTTGGTTTTGGCCCAGTCCTGGAAGGAGCGTCGGGCGGCCCGGGTGGCCCCGGGGCCGGCACGTTCGGACGTCCCGGAGGTGGTGGCGGGGGCCCGAGAGGCGGACCTGGCGGGCGTGGCCCGGATGCTGGCGCGACGAATCGCCGCTACGCGCTGACCTTCTCTGTGAACGCGCGGAACATTTTTAATGACGTCAACCTGGCCACGCCCATCGGCAATCTGGGCTCGCCGCTGTTCGGTGAATCCAACGGGCTCACGGGAAGACCGTACAGTGACCCTTCATCCAATCGCCGCATCGATCTTCAGTTGAGCTTCACGTTCTAAGTGCGGATTCTCAGCGTGCCGGGGTTGGCCATGAAACGGAAACGAAAACAAACTTTGGACAAAGGCGTGGAAGCGCGGCGCCTGGCGCGCAAATCGGGACTCGCGCCCGCGGTCACACGGGTGATTGCAGACAAGCGGAAGAAACCACCCAAGCACAAGAAAGCCATACTTCAGGACGAAGCCTGAAAGGGGCTTATGCGCTTCAGCGCTGCATTCGGAAATGTGTGCAGGTCCGACCGGACCTAGTTTTTGCTGCTTCAACCAGGTTTATAGGCGGGGACGATTTCGTCCTTACGGAACAGCGGCGCTGCTTGCGTCTTTTTATGCTGCGAAAGTTCCGCAGCGATTTTCTCCAGATCGCTTTTGCTGAATCCCATGCAGCTCACCTTCACTTTGCCGTCCGGCAAGATCAGAAAAATCGTGGGCACGTTTGCCAGGCCGTAGGCGTTCGACGCGGGATAGCCTTCGGCGTCCACCAGTGTGGGAAACGTCACGCCGTATTCCTGGTTGAATTCTTTTGTGCTGCTCGCGTCATTCTGCGAGACGGCGATCACCGTGACGCCGCCGCCGGCGAAGCGCTCGTGCAAGCGCTGTAGAAATGGAAATGTGAACTGGCACACGGGGCAGGAAATTTTGAAGAAAGCCACAACCACCGGCCCTTTCTCCAGCAATTGTTCCAGCGAATATTCCTTGCCATCCAGCGCCTTAAGAGAAAATGCCGGTGCCGTGTGACCCGCTTCAATATGCGTCAAAGGAGCCTCCAAGCCAATCAGCCGCGAAAGTCGTTTCAAGAGTGGCATAACTTTATTTTACCGCGTTGTGGCATGCCAGGATTTAGTGAATTGTTTTGGTCTTCCTCTGCATGTAATCCATCAGCAGATAGTGCCCGAGGTTGTACGGCGTGGTGAAGTAGGCTTTGCCTTTGCACATTTCAGTGATCTTCTGCACGAAGTGGACCAGGCTGTAATCCGTTGCCAGCATGAAGGTGTTGATCATGATTCCGGCGCGCTTGCATTTGTTCACTTCCTCGAGCGTCTCGCTGACCACGAACGGATCGAGTCCGAAGGCGTTCTTGTAAATCCTGCCGTCTTCCAGCGTCAGCGCGGACGGCTTGCCGTCCGTGATCATCACGATCTGGCGCATATCCTTGCGTTGCCGCAGCAAGATGCGTTGCGCCATCCGCAAACCTTCGCGCGTGTTGGTGTAGTACGGGCCCACTTGCACGCGTGCCAATTCGTTCAACGGAACTTCCTCCGCCGAATCGTGGAACAGCACCAGGCTCAGCGTATCGCCGGGGTATTGGGTGCGGATCAAGTGCGAAAGAGCCATGGCCACGCGCTTGGCCGGGGTGAAGCGATCTTCGCCATAGAGAATCATGCTATGGCTACAATCGAGCAGCAACACCGTGGCGCACGAACTCTGGTATTCGCACTGGTGCACCATCAAATCGTTGTATTGCATCTCGATGGGAACTTTGGCGCCTTCGCGCCGGATGGCGTTGGAGAGCGTTTCGCTGATGTCCAGGTTCAGCACGTCGCCGAACTCATAGGGCCGTGAAACTCCGCCCGATTCCACGCCGGTGGACAAATCGCGCGTATCGTGGCGGCCAAAACTGCTCCGGCCCAGAGAGCCGAGCAGATCCTGCAGCGTCTTGAATCCCAGGAAATCGATGGTTTTGTCCGTGATTTCAAAACGCGCTTCGGTGTTGCGTTCCTGAGGCTGGCCCACTTGTCCGAGCGCCGATGTTTGCGGGGGAGGCGTCACCTGCGGCGGCTGTTGTGGATTGATGTAGCCTTCACCGGCGAGGCGCTCCATCAACTTGTCGATCAGGTCGCGGATCTCTTCGTTGTTCATCGCGCCGGGATCCTTCAGCATCTCGCGCAATTCGGCGCTCATTTGATCCTCGGGGAGCAAGTCGCCTTCCTGCAGCGCGCGTAAAATGGCCTCGCGCAGGGCTTCCATCGAGCGTTCATTTTCAAATTCAGACAGGCCGTAGTACTGGCTCTCGAAGCCGCTCTGCAGGAAAAAATCGCCCAGGCGCTTCAGAAGTTCGTTCAGGTCCACCGCATCGGCCGGCTCGCCCGTATATTTTCCGTACTTGATGACTTTCATGGCGTGGCCTCAATCCTCAGTTGTAGCCCCGGCGTGGCGGACGGTTGGGCGATTCGCGCTGTTCCGGTGCGCGCTGCGGCTTTTCCGCATAGAAGCCGCGCTCTTCGCTCCGGCCAATGCGCCGGTGCGCCCACAATCCCTCGAGGATCATTTCCGCGGCGGCTGCCGCAGCCGCTTCGTTCTTGCGGTTGGTCACGCCAAGCTTGTCCGTGTGGCTCAGCAAGTCTGGGACTTTCGCGAGTTGCTGATAGCGCTGGTTGATTGAGGCCATATCCGGAATCTTCAATTCGCCGCCCGCTTCAAACCACTGAATTACCGGTTGGAAGCTGACATTCGGAAAATGTTTGCTGAACACGCGGCCAATCGCGGTGCGAATCAGTTCGCGCGCAATCGTCTCCGCGCCTTTCAGCTCGCCCTCGTATTCCAGCTCCAATTTTCCGGTGATCGCCGGGAGCGCCGCGTACACATCCGCAACGCGCGCCACGCCACGCGTTTCGCCCGTGCGCGCCGCGCGCTGCTCGGAGTTGCTGACCACGCATTCCAGCGCCGTAATGGGGAGACGCTGGCTGACGCCCGAGCGCCGGTCCACGCGCTTGTCCTCGCGCGCTTGAAACGCAATCTCCTCGATCACCTCGCGCAAGTAGCCCGGCACTTCCACAGCGATCTCGTCGTTGCGCTCGAGCCAGGCTTCCTGCCCGGTGATGCGCATGCCTTCCTCCACCGTCGCGGGATAGTGCGTGCGGATTTCCGCGCCGATGCGGTCCTTCAGCGGAGTGATGATTTTTCCGCGAGCCGTGTAATCTTCCGGGTTCGCGGTGAAGACCAATAGGACATCCAGCGGCAGGCGCAGCGGATAGCCCTTAATCTGGATGTCGCCTTCCTGCATGATGTTGAAGAGGCCCACCTGTATTTTGCCGGCCAGATCAGGCAATTCGTTGATAGCGAAGATGCCGCGGTTGGCGCGCGGCAGCAATCCATAGTGGATGGTGAGCTCATCGGAAAGGTCGCGGCCTCCACGAGCGGCGCGAATGGGGTCAACGTCCCCGATAATGTCCGCGATGGTCACATCGGGAGTGGCCAGCTTTTCCACGTAACGCTGGTCCCGCGGCAGCAAGGCAATGGAAGTGTTGTCGCCCTCCGCTGCCACCTTTTCTCGGCAGGAACGGCAGATGGGCCGCAACGGGTTGTCATTGATTTCGCACCCCGCAATCACGGGAATTTCGGTGTCGAGTAGTTGAATCAGGCCGCGCAGGATGCGGCTCTTTGCCTGGCCGCGCAAACCGAGCAAAATAAAATTGTGGCGGGAGAGCAACGCATTCACGATCTGCGGAATCACGCTGTCTTCATAGCCGTGCACGCCGGGGAAGAGTGGATCGTTGCGCTCGATTGCCCGCAGCAGATTGCGCCGGATTTCATTTTTCACGGACAGGGAAGTGGCGCGCGCGTCAAAATCCGGGATGCGTTTCCACTCGCCGATGGTGCGCGGCCTGGAATGTCCCGTGGGATGCAGGGAAGTGCTTGCTGTCATAGGGCCCCCCAGCCCAGGCCATCTCCGCATGCAAAGGGATGGCCCGCCAGTCTCTAATTCAGTCCGTGACCGTTGCCGTCGGCGCGCTGCCGCAAGGTCTCTGCTTTCTGTAGATGCGGCGCCCACTCGCGAAGGTACGCGAGCAAGCGTTCCTGCCGCTCTGCCTCCGAGCGCAATTCCAGAATCTGCTGTTTCCACATCAGATCAAGGGGCAGGGTTGCCGCGATCGCATAGGCCAGTTGTTCGGCGGGAATCTCCTGAAAATCCCGTGGAAGATCGGTAAAAAGCAGCGTGTGGCAGGTCTCGTAGGTTTCGATCAAGCGCTTCTGCCGGGCGGGATCGGGCATGGAATCGTGGTCTTCCAGGTAATCGACCTGCCCCTCGAGCAGCGGGTCGGCGGTGAAAAGCTCAAGAACGCGGAAGGGTTCTCGCCCCACGGTCAGGATGTCCATGCGCCCGTCCTCATATCGTTTGATGACATCTACAATTTCCGCGCTGCATCCCACGCGCACCACGCCACTGGGCAGCGCCAGCAGCATCCCGAAGGGCGATTTGGCCTCCAGACACTCGCGCACCATCCGCCGGTAGCGTGGCTCGAAGATGTGCAAGGGAAGTTGTTCGCCGGGGAAGAGGACGACGTTTAGTGGGAAAAGCGGAATGCGTTCCGGCCGCATAGTTCGCAGGGCAAAGGATACCAGAAGACCCCGTAGAATGCTTCCCGCCACCGGGTAGCGCCTCAGTTTCTGGTCGGTGCATTTTGACAGGCATCTGAAGTGCTTAGTGGCGGCCCGTCGGCTATCTGGGAGCCTCACCATTCCAATTGCTGTTAATCGGGTCGAACCGCTGCGCGTCCGGGTCAATTATCGTATTGTGGACATGCGTGGTCTTCCATGCGCCATCGCGCTTTACCATCACAAACGTATCGAGTTGGCTGCCGGTTGGTGTCTCTTTCCGCCCATCTGGCAAAGTTATTTCACCGCTGCCGGTCTGGGTGGCGACGACCACGGCCACATCTGGCGTGACAAATCGAATCGTTATGTTATCGAAATGTATTTCCCACTTTGGGAACATCGTACGGTGGTACACGCCGAGGGCCTTGACGATGGCGGCTTTTCCATTCCAATGCATGCCGCCGACATTGATCAAATCAGCGTCTTCGGTGAACAAGTCTCCCATAGCCTGCATGTCGTGATGATTCCAAGCCTCCTGAAACCCCATGACCAAAGCTCGAACGGCTGTTTCGTCTGAGGTGTTCGCGGCAGGGGCATTCACGCTTGTTAAGAAGAACAGTCCCGCGAGCCCGAACCCAAGGAAACGACCAAATGATCGCATTCGATAACCTCCTTCGATTCAAGCCAACACAAGACCCGACACGTGCAAAGACGCAAAGCTGCCAGGGTGGTATCGCAAGTAGTGGGATAGTCGTTGCGCGTATGCAGGGTAGCACTCTTGCTTCTACCTGTACAATTAGTCGGAGAATCAAAAGCTGACCCGATACCCGCTTCCGGAAGCGCCAAACTTTCGCCGTGAGGCTAGGCGGAACGCGCGGGCGTGCGCAGATAGGCCGCGATGAACAGGGCACCGAGGAGCAAGTCCGTGGCCGCAAAAACCAGGTCAGAGGGGTGCATCCTTGCTTGCTGCACCAGCACCACCACGGCGATGCCGTAGCTGAATTTCTCGATCATCGAGGGGATCATCAGCGGGCGGAACCGCACCGGATCCCTGCTGATAAAAAGAAACGCGAGCTGCCACGCCAGTCCCAGGCCGACAAACCCATAGAAGAATCCCGGATGCGTGATCACCGGCGGGTCTTTCCTCCCAATGAGGTCAAACATGAAATACAGCGGGGCAATCACCAGCACGCCCCAAATTCCCGCCACCAGAAACACGATTCTCGCAAATCTCATTTCTCTCCTCCCGGTTCATGGGCAAGAATCCACGTGCTTGTGAAGAATTTCTTCACAGCTTTCACAGCATCGGCCCGCGCCCGGGGATGATAGCCAACCGATGCTCCGCGCCTGACGCGAGCGGCGGAAAGGTCTAAAGGCTTGCCCGTTTCCAGGTTCACGATCACCCCTGCCGGGCGCTCCTCATAGCGGCAGCCGTCGGGAACCATCGCATCGGGGAGTTGCAGCACCTGCGGATGCAATGGATTGTCAAACGAATGCCGCGCGCCGTCGAACAGGGTGATTTGAACATCACTGCCCGCTCGCCGGAGTCGCTCTGCATATTCCCTGGCCGGGGCCGCAGGGACGTAATCGTCAGCGGCGCCATGAAAAATGCGCACGGGATGGTGCGTCAAGTCTTCATCACCAATGAACCTTGTGTCGCATCTTGGATAGAAGGCGATGTGCGCGGAATACTGCAGGTTTGGAGTTCCGTATTCCCGCTGAAAGCGCTGCATGCTCGAATAGAGCGCCGCAAAGCCTCCCTTGGAAAAGCCCATCACACCGATCCGCGCCGGATCAATCCGCGGGTGTTTCGCCAAAAGATCCAGTGCGCGGTAGGCGTCCACAATCATGGAAAATGCGGTGAGCTGCGATTGGTCGGTGATGGTTTGGGTGATGCCGCGCCCGGTGAAGCAGTCCACCGCGAACGCCGCCACACCGATGGAATTCATCTCTCGAGCCCACAGGTCCACGGTTGCGCCGATTCCGCCGGACCCATGGATCAGCACCACTGCTGGAACGCGCTCAGTGCCTACGGGTAACCGCAGTTCGCCCGCAATGTGCGCGATCTTGCCGTCCTTCGATGCGGTCAAGAATTGGTGTTCAGCGAGATTCAGCGAATCGAAGGTGTGAATTTCGATGCGGGCGGTCGGCGCGGCAAGCGTGCCGGGCGGATTGCCAGTACTCATAACTCCACCAGCAATTCTTCCATCTCTGACCGCGCGTGAGTGTTGCCGGTGCGAGTGGCTGCGGCGATTCCCGCCGTCAAAATGGACCTGGCTTCCTCGCGCCGCTCTTCCTGCGCCAGCATTTGCGCGTACATCTGGAATCCCGGCACGTAATCCGGGTTATTCTCAATCAGCGCGCGAAACTGGGCTGCCGCAGCGGATTTGTCCCCTTCTCTCAGGGCTTCCAGGGCTAGGCCGTAGCGCGAGAATGCATCCTTGGGGTTCTGTGTGACGTATTCTTCCAACTTCTGGCGGCGGGTTTTCTTTTGGTCAGTCATGGTGACGTCCCGTATTATACGTGGAGGCGCGACGGGACCAAACTCCGTCTGCCGGCAACAGAGCGACTCCAGGCTACTCGGCCGAACGACAAGGAAAGTTCACAGCAAGTGGCGGCGATGCGCCAACGAGGATAATCATGAAGGGTACAGGAAATAGGAAAAGGATGGTTGATGGGGAAGTGGCGAAGAAGGGGAAACCGGTCAGCGCCTCGGCCTCACAAATGGCGGAAGTCGTGCTGCCCGCGCAAACCAACGCGCTCGGAAAACTTCTCGGCGGGCACGTCATGCATCTGGTGGATATCGTTGCGGCCATGGCGGCCAGCCGCCATGCCAACAGTTACATGGTCACCGCTTCGGTGGACTACATCGATTTCCAGAATCCGGTGAACCTGGGCGAAATCGTGCTGTTGAAGTCGCACGTCAACCGCGTGTTTCACACTTCATTGGAAGTTGGCGTGGAGGTTTATTCGGAAGACATTCTTACCGGGGAACGCAAGCAGACGACCACGGCTTACGTCACGTTCGTGGCGATTGATGAGCACACGCGGCAGCCCAAGCCCGTTCCGCCGCTGATTGTGCGAACCGCTGAGGAGCGTCACCGCTGGCGCGCGGCCGCACTGCGCCGGAAAATTCGCCTGGCCCACCGGCACTCCAAGAGACATTAATTACCCGGCTTCGTCCGGCAGCGGAAGAACTGCTTTAATTCGCGAAGCTCACACGAATCTCGTCGGCCACTTTCAACGCCTGCTCGACGCAGGTGCCAATCGCGGGCCCGTTGAGGTAATTGCCCGCAAAATAGAGTCCGGGAAATTTTGCGCGCAGCTTTTCCAGCGCCGCGAGCCGCGCCGTGTGCCCCAGGTTGTACTGCGGCAAAGCGTGCGGCCAGATCGTGACGCTCGAAAAGACCGGCTCCTTGCGGATTCCCAACAACGGTGTGAGCTCCTTGTGAATCAATTCCGCAAGAGCCGTTTCCGATTGCTGGAGCGCGCCTGGATTCGTTGCGCCGCCCACAAAACTTGTCATCAGTGCCTCGCCCTCCGGAGCGCGTCCCGGAAACAACGAAGAGTTCCACACCGTGCCGAGATCGCTAAGTCCCGAAGACCGCGGCACCAGAAACCCAAAACCGTCCAGTGAATGGCTAACGTCTTTCTTGCGATAGCCCAGCGAAACCACCGCCACTCCCGCGTACTCCACGCCGCTCAACTGTTTCGCAAACTCGCCGTGCAGCCCGCCCAGCAACTTCGCGGCAATGCCTGGCGGCACTGCGACCACCAACCGCTCCGCCTCCACGCTTTCTTCGCCCTGCGGGGTCCGCACCGCAACATGGAATCGAGGCGCCTTGGCATCGTGGCCCCAATCCAGATGTTCAATTCGCAAAGCCTCGACGCCGCACTGCAAACGCTCGCCCAGATTCAGCGCCAGCGCTTTGATCAACATTTCGTTGCCTTCGGTGAATGTTTGCAGGGTTGGCCGTTCGCGGGGCCCTCGCGGTCCCTTCGGGCGTTTCGCCGCGCGCGTCTTGATCGCGCGAAAAATGCCGCGCAGTATGCTTCCGGAAGTTTTTTCCGCCTCGTACAGAATGGGAAAAGCGGCGCGTAAGCTGAGTTTTTCCGGGTCGCCCGCATAAATCCCGGAAACAAACGGGCCCACCAGGCGGTCGAGCAACCTCTCCGAATATTTTCGCCGGATGAAATCCGCCACCGATTCGTCCGGCTCCGGGGCCGCGCTTTTGCCAAGCAAATCGCGCAAAATCGCCCGCTTCGTTCCGCCGCTCAACAGCGGTGAAATCAGCAGGCCAAGAGGATTCATGGGAACGGGTTGCAGCTTGCCATTGATGAGCACGAATCGCGGCGCCTTGGGATCCGCGAGCACGCGTTCTTCCAGGAGTTCGAGCTCCTCGCAGATCGCGGTGATGGCCCGGTTGCCGCTGAAGCTTTGCGGGCCGCACTCCAGCAAATAGCCATCGCGCTGCTCGGACTTGATGACGCCGCCCGGCCGCGACGCCGCCTCCAAAAGCAACGTGGCGACTTGCGACTTTTGCAGCGCATACGCGGTGGCGAGTCCGGAAATTCCCGCGCCAACCACCAGAGCCTGGACCTGCGTGGACATAATGTTTGCCCCTCGGCAAATTCGCGGCAACAGCGCGAAAACGGCGCGGCCGCAAGGATCAGTGTGACAGAACTCTTACAGAGTTTTCGAGAATAACGGACGGGACGCGAGTTGCTGCTTTTCAAGGTAAGGGTCAAACACCATGGCCAGGTTGCGAATGAAGATGCGCCCCAGCCATGCGGTGCGAATTTCCTTTTCGTTGACCACTACCAGGCCATCTTGCTGCGGCATCTTCAGGCGTTCCAGTTCGGGAGCGAAGTATTCGTCAAAATTAATTGCAAACTTTTGCGCAATTTCGTCTTTCACGATTACGGTGTGGCACAGCAGGCGGCTGATCACCTCGCGGCGCAAAATATCGTCCTGCGACAGATGGTAACCGCGCATGGTGGCGATGCCGCGCTCGTTCACGGCCTTTTCCCATGACGGGATATCGCGGAAATTCTGCGCGTAGCAGTCCTGGATTCCGCTGATCGCAGTGATGCCCATGCCGTAAAGATCGGCACCCGCTTTCGTGGTGTAGCCCTGAAAATTGCGGTGCAGCGTGCGATTGCGCTGCGAAACCGCCAGTTCGTCGTTGTTTTTCGCGAAGTGGTCCATGCCGATGTAGAGATATCCGGCCTCGACAAACGCCAGCAGTCCACTGCGGAAGATCTCGAATTTCTTCATGCCTTCGGGAAGATGTGCTACGAACGAACCTTGCTGCTTTTTCAGCCAGGGCACGTGCGCGTAGCTGAACATGGCGATGCGGTCCGGGGAGAGTCCGACGATTTGCTCGACCGTGTGCGCGAAGCTTTCCGCGGTCTGATAGGGCAGACCGTAAATCAGGTCCACGTTGATACTGTCGAAGCCTAGTTCACGCGCGTTGGCGATCAAGTCGCGGGTCACTTCGTAGGGCTGAACCCGGTGCACCGCTTTTTGCACTTCCGGCTTGAAGTCCTGAATCCCCATGCTGAGCCGATTGAAGCCCATCTTGCGCACGGTCTCCAGGTGCGCGCGGGTGGTCACTCGCGGGTCCACTTCGATGCCGATTTCCGCATCGGGCGCGAACGTGAAGCGTTTCTGTGTGTACGTGAACAGGTCTTCGATCTGCTCTGGAGAAAGGTACGTGGGTGTTCCGCCGCCCCAGTGAAACTGCGCTACTTTGCGCTCGCGCGAAACGCTATGGCTGATGCGCTCCGTCTCTTTTTTCAGAATATCCAGATACGGCGGGGCGACCCCCTTATTCTTCGTGATCACCACGTTGCATGCGCAGAACAGGCAGAGGCTTTCGCAGAAGGGAAGATGCATGTACAGCGAAACGGGGCTGCGCTTCGCTTCGGCAGCGGCCATCGCGTCTTCAAAATCCTTCGGTCCGAACGAGTCGGTCCACACCGGCGCCGTGGGATAGCTGGTGTAGCGGGGTCCCGGCTTGTTGTAGCGGTTCACGAACTCTTCGCCGACGGAAAGTGCATCGCGCATCTCCCGCAAGCTTGGATCCATCAGTGCCACGGTGCCTCTCTCCCGCGCGATTACGAGCGCGACTTCCCGGCCGGCTGCGCTTCCGCCAGTATTGCCTGCTGCCCGGTGTGTATGAAGAGTTGCGCGTTTTCCACGGGCGTGTGCTGCAGGATGCCATGCCCCAAATTCAAGATGTGGCCGCGGCCGCCCAGTTCAGCAGCAATTTCCAGTGTGGTTTGCCGGATCTTTTCCGCAGGAGCAAACAACACCGCGGGATCGAGATTGCCTTGCACGGCCACGCGCGGCCCCGCCAGTCCGCGTACTGTTGCCAGCGGAATGCGCCAGTCCACACTCAAAACATTTGCGCCCGCCTGCACAATCGCCGGCAGCAGGTGATGCGAAGCCTTGGTGTAGTAAATCACCGGCACCGCCGCGCCCAGTCCGGCAATAATGTCCTTCACCGCAGGCAGCACAAAATCCGTGTAGTCGGGCAAGTCCAGTTCGCCGCACCAGGTATCGAAGAGTTGCACCGCGCAAACTCCCGCGGCAATCTGCGCCTTCAAATAAAGGATGGTTGCCCGCGCGATTTTGTGCAGAAGTTCGCGAAAGACCTTCGGCTCGCGGTAGAGAAATTCTTTTACGGTTGCGAAGCCTTCCTTCGTGCGGCCTTCCACCATGTAGCAGGCCAGCGTCCACGGCGAGGCGGCAAAGCCCAGCACCGGCACGTCCGGCCCGGCCTGCTTCACGGTGCGCCGCAGCGCCTCCATGAGGAAGCCGGTCTCGATTTCCGGGTCGAACAGGTGGAGCTTCCTGACGTCCGCTTCGGTGCGCACCGGCTCCGGCAGGTTTGGCCCGGCATCGCCCAGTTCCAGGGGCAAGCCCATCGCTTCCGCGGGGATTAAAATGTCCGAAAAAATGATGATGGCGTCCACTCCCAGGCGCCGGAAGGGTTGCAGCGATACCTCGACGGCCAGGTCGGGCGTCTTGCAGACCTCCAGAAACGAATGTTTGGCGCGAATTTCGCGGTATTCCGGCAAGTAGCGCCCCGCCTGCCGCATCATCCACACGGGAAGGCGCGGCACAGGTTCGCAACGCGCGGCTCGTAGGAAGAGATCTTTGCGGGTCAATGCGGGGGCCTGAATGGTCATAAAGGTATCCAATAAGAATAACAAATCCGGGCAAGTCGTGCCTTCTAAGGACGGGGTGGTCAATTTTCGATCAAGCCACTTGCCGAGGGTTGGGTTGCCATAGCATCTCGGGTTGGGCTCCGATACAATCCCCTGTAACCGCGTCTTTTATGTTCTCGTCATATTAGTAGAAGACAATGAGCACGCCTATCTTCGCTCCTGGGTGAATTCTGATACTGGCTCTGGCTTTATTTCGGGTTCCAGAGCCAATAGCTGAAAAAGGGCAGGATTCATGGGGATCATTCCGCTGGGCCGGTTTTGGCGAACTCTCCCAATAACTCTTTGGCTCACTTTTCTGGGTGGTTCTTTCCTTCTGGCCTCTTTCCCGGGAGTCCGCGGTCAGACGCCTCCCGCTCCCGCACCAACTCCACAGCCGAGTACGTCCCAAGAGGCCGCGAAACCTGAAGCCAAGACACCCAGCGAAGAGATCGTCTCGCGAAATACTCCCACGACATTCAAAGTGCGCGTCAGCCTGGTATTGGTGCGCGTGGTGGTGCGAGATGACAGCGGCAAAGTCATCACGAATCTGAAAAAGGAGGATTTCCAGGTCGCGGATAACCGTAAACCGCAAATCATCTCCAGCTTTTCCGTGGAAACGCCAGCTTCCCACATGCCTGCCGTGAAGATGGAAACGTCCGAAACAACCTCCGAGGGAACACCCGTGAAAGCGCCGGAGTTGCCGCAAAGGTTTGTCGCGCTATTCTTCGACGATCTTCATCTTTCGATGGCAGATGCCTTGCTCTCCAAGCAAGCCGCCACGAAGCTCTTGGGGTCCATGCAGGCAAGCGACCGCTTCGCCATCTTCACTACCTCCGGCCAGGTGGAGCAGGATTTCATCGGTGACCGCGCGAAACTGAATGACGTAATCCAGCGAATTCTGCCAAGCTACAGCTCTACTCTGGATTGCCCGCCGATGTCTTATTACGAGGCGTATCAGATCATGGAGGCAAACGATCCCAGGGCGTTGCAGGTGGCGACCGAGGACGTCGCCCAATGCACGCATACTTCGATAGGGGCCGAGGCCCAGGCGAGGATGGCGGCCCAGCGAGAGCTTTCGATCGGGGAATATCAGCTGCGCCAAGCGTTTGGAAATCTGGGTACATTGATTCGAAAGATGAGCGCGGCGCCCGGGCAGCGTAGCATCGTAATGATGTCGCCAGGCTTCTACGTGTCGCCCACGGTTCACGAGTCAGCTGAGGTCATCGAACGGGCCACCAAGGCAAATATAGTCATCAATACGATTGATGCCCGCGGCTTGTACGTTTCCTCTCTCTTTGACGCATCCAAACATTTCTCGCCTACTCCGGAAAAGATGCGATTCGTCACGACGGAAGAATTGATTCAGAATGAAGTGCTTGAGGAACTTGCCGATGGCACGGGCGGGCTTTTCTTTCACAACCGGAACGATATCGATCAGGGTCTGCTCCAGGCCGCGGCGGTGCCGGAAGTTTCCTATGTACTGGGATTCATGCCGCAAAACCTGAAGCTCGATGGGAAATATCACCATCTGAAAGTGACTCTCGTGAACCAGCAAAAATGGGCGCTGCAGGCTCGTCACGGGTATTTCGCTCCACACGGCGAAGCCGACAGCGAAGCGACGGCGAAGGAAGAAATCCAACAGGCGGTCTTCTCCCAGGCGGAGATGCAGGATTTTCCCCTGCAATGCCAGACGCAATTCTTCCGTGGTGCGGATGGCGTGCATTTGACGGTTCTGGCGCGCATTGAAACGAATACCCTGAAGTTTCGCAAAGACCAGGACCACAATGATGACAACTTGACCGTCGTGACCGCCGTTTTTGACGAAAACGGAAACTTGCTTGACGGCCAGCAGAGGGTCATCGAGATGAAGCTGAAAGATGCAACGCGGGAGCGACTCAACAAAGAAGGGCTGAAGGTCAAGTCCAGCTTCGATCTGAAACCGGGAAGTTATCTGGTACGAATCGTGGTGCGCGATTCGGAAGGGGCCCAAATGGCGGCCCTGAATCGTGGAGTGGTGATCCCGTAGGGGAACCTGAGGGAGTTCGAGATGCGCTGGCAGGATATCAGATATCAGCGATCAGATATCAGGAGGCGGGGCTAGCGTAAAGCGGCTTACGAGCTGTAAGTTTTCGGTTTTGAGTGAAAGCTATTTCATGAACGGTCCGCAATTCTGCAGGGCACACCTCAGCGGTTATGAGCTGTTCTTTCTGGCCGACAGGCTTGGCTTAGAGACTCAGGGCAACGCGAGCGTCACCTTCTCTTCGTTAATAATGTACTCGAGGGCGAGCTTGGCGTCTTTCTTCTTTTTGGGGATGGGGAAATAGAGGTAGCCTGCGACGGGGAGGGAGGCGCTACCCTCGACCAAGCCTTTTTCCTTGAACTCCGCTTTTATCACTTCCAGTTCGTGATCGGACGTGGCGGAAGTACTTCCTGAAGGATCAACACCTACCCCCACACCAGCGGAGGTGTAAACACCGTGCACACGCCGGGGCTGTCCGGTGACGGGATCAATATAGGTGCCGCTTTCATACCCAATGCTCGCGGTCGGCGTCACCGTGACGTCGTGCTGCTTGTCATGATTCTTCTGAAGCGCAGTGGCGACCTGCCACGCGGTCTGCGGTTTCACGGTGGTATCTGTCCCCACAACGCGCAACTTGAAATCGTCATAGTTGACGTCCAGAGGCTTGTCCCCGTGGGGATACAGGCCCACCTCTACCACCAGGCAGCAGTCATTCACGTTGGCCACGAAGGCCTTGTGTGCTTCTTCGGGGGTAAGCAGCTTCACGCCGATGGCGACTCCTTCGCGTTGTGCGTGTGCGGGGTACTGCTCTGCGGTCGCGCGCGGGGAGATGCCCTTGGCCTCAGTGGACTGCCCCGCCGCCGTGGCATTGCCCAGCAGACACGCCGCCGAAACGGCCAGACCCATTAGCAGTTTGTGCATGGAAGCGCCTCCCAGGGAGGGTTGCTCACCAGCCCTTAACCCGGTTGTCTCCTCCTAAACGTGAGAATCCGGCCTAGAGCCATAGAAGCTGCGGACAGACCCTCAAAACCATTTCCTCAGGGGCTAAAGCCCAATGATAGCCAAGCCCGGAATGTCGGAGCTAAAGCTCCGACCCCTCTGAGCCGGTGAGTTTTTCCGTAAGCTAGTTCAGAGTGCTCCGGCGGACTGTTGGCGTCAAGGGGCCAGCGGCGCAATGTACTTACGCGCAAGGCGGAAACTCACCCGCTGCCCCCAACCACCACCAGGTGAGGTTCCGGTCCGACGGCGTCTTGCGCGATGACCAAAGAATCCCGCAAGCGCTGCAGAATCAGGCAGCCTCTCGCATCAAGATCCTCTTTGACATGAACACCGCGGAGCGCCGCACGCTGCCGCTGAAACCCCGGGAGGGGTTCACGCACGGCACATTACTGGAAGCGCGACTAGGTCACAAGCGGTGCATCCGCGACGCCGGCCAGGCCAAACACGCGCTGATAGCGCAGAATCTCCTTGCGCGGTCCCAAGGCTTTTTGGAAGTTGTCGGAAAGTTTCACTGCAGGCTTGCCATTGACTTCGTTGAGCTTACACACCAGGCTCAGAGGATCAAAATCGCGGCCGCGATGAGAATTGCAGTCGCGAAAATCATTAGTCAGCAAGGTGCCCCATCCCGCGCTGAAGCGGATGCGCCCTCCTGGAAGCCATTTTCGCTGATCGAGAAAGTCGCTTGCCTGGTGAAAATCCGCGGGGGAAGCGCAATTGCGAATGGTCCCGGAAAAATAGGCATGTAAGCCCAAAATCGCGTTCACGTCGAGGGAGTCAGAGGCAATGAAGAGTTTTTGCAGTGGATTGCGTCCTCGCTGTTGGAGCCAGGCAATGTACTCGTCGCCAGCGAGGAAAGGATCCTTGCTATCCGCGCGCTGCCCCGTCCAGTCCGCCACCCAATCCGGAGCGTTGTGGAAAAACTCAGTCGTGCCAAAGGTGTCTGGCAGCAGAATGAGCAATTCGCCCTGGTAGGTTTCCTGCCAGAGCTCCAGCAAGCGATATTGCGACGCCTTCAGTTCTTCGTCGTCCTTGGCCATCGCCGCCAGCGCCATGGGCAATTCATGCGCATTTGTACCGATGGCTTCCAAGTCGTGTTTATAAGCCAGATAGGCATTGGAGGTCCCGGTAAAGTTGCTGCCGAGCATGTCGGTCATGGCCTTTACGACGTATTCCTGCCATAGAAAGCTGTGCCGCCGCCGCGTTCCAAAATCGCTCACGCGCAATCCCGGAACGCCGCGCAGCCTTTCCATTTTTTCCCAGAGCTTCGTTTTGGCCCGGGAATAAAGAATATCGAGCTCCAGTTCGCTGAGCCGCTTCAGGTTGGCGCGTGTCCGCAGCTCGCTAATTGCCGAAAGCGCATAAATCTCCCACATTGTCGTCTGTGTCCAGAGGCCGCGAAACAGGAGGGAAAACTGCCCGTCATGAACTGACAGCTCATAATCAGAGAGCCGGAAGTCTCGTTCGAGCCAGTCGAGAAACGCCGGCTCGAAGATACCGCGCCGGCCATAAAAGGTATTTCCTGCAAGCCACACCAGTTCGGATTTATGGAATCGCAGCTTCTTTGTTTGCTCCAACTGTTCCCGCAGTTCATCCACTGCGATCAAATCGCCAAGGCGCACCTCGACCGTGCGATTAATCAAGGAAAAGGAAGCTTCTATCTTTGGGAAGCGCTTCCAGATGAACTGGAGCATAAGGAGTTTGTAGAAATCGGTATCGAGCAGGGACCTCGTAATCGGATCCAGTTCCCAGTTATGGTCATGGGCGCGCCGCGCAAGGTTGATGATCACGATGCCACCACTTTACTTCAATTTGCACGCTTGAGTCAGCCTTGTGATGGGCGTTCCCATGGTCAATTTGCGCATCGCCGGCTCTCGCAATGATCCTGCCCTCCTTTGGATGCGAATAATCGGTCTGTGATGCACCCCCTTCCGCGGCGCTATCATGCGAGGCAGGTGCGAGTGCGCTATACTCAAAATATCTCTTGTTACGCGCCAATCCAGGAACTTCGCGCTCCCGAATGAGTCCTGACGTGCGTGGACTAGGCCGATGAATCATACGTTTGTTATCCTGACCGTGCTCGCGTACCTGCTCAGCTTTTGCCTCTACGTGCAATTTCTGTACACCGGCAAGGAGCTTACCGGGCGTCTCGCTACCTTGCTGATGTTCCTGGGGTTAGGCACGCATTACCTGGCCCTGCTGATCAGCGCCCGCGCCAGCCATACCGTCCCCTACCATGACCTTCAGGGGGCTATGTCCCTGTTCGGCTGGCTGCTTGCGGTTACCTATCTCTGCGTGGAGATCTACCACCGGCAGCGCACTGTCGGCGCCTTTGTGATGCCGGTCATCCTCATCTTCTTTCTTACCGCGAACCTGATGCCCGCGCGCCCGCACACCGCCTCGCCCGTACACGGCGTAGTGTTCGCCCTCCACGTCACATTAAGCATTCTGGCCTACGCCGCCTTCGCGCTTTCCTGCGTACTCAGCCTCATCTATCTGGGCGAGGAACGTCTGCTGCGAATCCGGCGTCTCGGAGATGTGGTGTGGCGCTTGCCGCCGCTGGAACTTTTGGAACGCATGAGTCACACCAGCGTGATGGTTGGCCTGATCACCATTCTGATCGGCACGTCGCTGGGATTTATCGCCGTCGACCGCAATCTTGCGGAGCACTACTCCTACTTCGACCCGAAGTACATTTTCACGCTGTTCGTGCTTTTGCTGTACATCGTTTATTTTCGGCTGGCGCGCACGGCGGCGTGGCGTGGCGCACGCGCGTCCAAATTGTGCGTCTTCAACTTTGTTCTCGTGGTAGTGAACTTCTGGGTGGTGAACCTGTTCTTTTCGCAGCACCACCGGTACTTTTAGGAGCGCGCGGAACACGGCATGGAGATAGTTCTCGTCGGCCTGAACTTCCGAACGGCGCCTATGGAGGTGCGGGAGAAGGTGTCTTTCTCCCCCGAACAGGCGCAACGCGCCGCCGAGGAGTTGCGTTCTCAGGGTATTCTTGAGGAAACGCTGGTCCTTTCCACCTGCAACCGCAGCGAAGTTTACGGCGTTCACCCCACTGCCAAGCGCGCTTCCGCCGCCGCGCTTTCCAATTTTCTCAGCACGTTTCACCGTATTCAGCCAGAACTTCTCAACGCTTCTCTGTATCACCATTACGATCACGACGCGGTGCGCCATCTCTTTCGCGTTTCCGCCGGATTGGAATCCATGCTCCTTGGTGAAGCGGAAATCCTCGGCCAAGTCCGTGAAGCGTACCTTCGCGCTCACGCCACGCACGTTACCGGCCCGGTGCTGAATCGCCTGTTTCAAGGTGCGCTGGAAATTGGCAAGCGTGTTCGCGCGGAAACCGAGCTTGGCACGCGGCCCATGGGCGTCGCTTCCGCAGGCATGAAGCTGGCTGAGCGCATTTTCGGGAAGCTCAACGATCGCACCGCGCTCGTCCTTGGCGCCGGCACCATCAGCGAACAGGTAGTCTCTCAATTGCGCGACCGCAACATCGGCCGCCTGCTCCTATCCAATCGCTCCCGCGAAAAGGCCGAGGAGTTTGCCAAACAGTACAAGGGGGAAGTGCTCGATTGGGGCAACTGGGACACCACGCTGAAGCTGCCCGACGTCATTGTGTCCGCTGTCGGCGTCCAGGAAACGCTTCTGACCAAGGCACTCATCGAACACTCGATGGCGGCTCGCGGCAACCGCGCGCTCTTCCTGATGGACCTGGGCATGCCCCGCAACATCGATCCCGCCGTCAGTGAACTCTATAACTGCTATCTCTACACGATGGAGGACCTCACCGAAATCGTGCAGCAGAACCGCAGCGCCCGCCAGAATGAGGTTCCCAAGGCGGAATCCCTGGTCGAAGAGCATGTGGGCAAGTTCATCTCCTGGCAGGCCAGCGTGGAGCTGATCGGCGTGCTGGATACCCTGCGCGGCAGCCTAAAAGAGCGCCGCGCCGCCTTTCTTCATGAGAAACTCTCCGGCATGAACCATTTCACGAGCGAGGACCGCGAACACATCGGGGCGCTCATGGACGAATTGCTGGAGAAGTTGCTCATCGCCCCCGCTGAGCGCCTCCGGGCCGAAAAAGAGCTGCGGAAGAAGATTCAGAACGTTGAAGCCATTCGTGAACTTTATCTATCGGACCGGGAGAAACCGTGAGGCCCCTGCGCATTGGCAGTCGAGGAAGTATCCTGGCGCGCTGGCAGGCGGAGTTCGTGCGCAAGCAGCTCTTTCAGGTGAGCGGCGTCGAGGCCGAAATCATCATTATCAAGACCGCCGGGGACAAAATGCAGCAGGCGCCGCTGACGCAAATTGGCGGCAAGGGCATTTTCATCAAGGAACTCGAAGAGGCCCTACTGGAAGAAACGGTGGACCTCGCCGTCCACAGCGTGAAAGATATTCCCACGGAAACGCCTAGTAGGCTCCATTTCCCCGCGGTCTGCCGCCGGGATGATGTGCGCGATTGCCTGGTTTCCCACAAAGGCGACACGCTCGCCACTCTCAAGCAAGGTGCGCGCGTCGGAACCAGCAGCCTCCGGCGGCAGGCGCAGTTACGTCATCACCGTCCCGACCTGGACATCCGTGATTTGCGCGGCAACGTGGACACGCGATTGCGCAAAGTCGAAAGCGGCGAATACGACGCCATCGTGCTTTCCAAGGCGGGCCTCGATCGCCTTGGCTGGAGCCAGAAAATCACCGAACCTCTTTCCCTGGAAATTTCGTTGCCCGCCGTGGGGCAGGGCGCCATCGCCATCGAATGTCGTTTGAAAGATACGGAGGCCGCTGACATTCTGGGTAAGCTCGATGACGACGAAACACGTACCGCCATCATCGCCGAACGCGCTTTGCTGGCGGCACTGCAGGGTGGTTGCCAGGTGCCGCTTGGCGCTTGGGCCCGCATGGAACGCGGGGAACTTGTGATGGACGCGGTGGTTTGTTCCGTGGATGGCGTGCAATACGTTCGCCAGCGTGCCACCGCCCCGCCCGATCAAGCTGCACAACTGGGCGAGCAGATGGCCAAGCTTCTCGCCGAAGGTGGCGCCCGAAGCATTCTGGAAGAGGTGCAACGTTCCCGTGGCTGAATCCTTCGCCAACGCACTCACAGGCAAGCGCATAGTGGTCACGCGCGCCGCGGAGCAGAGTCAACTCCTGCTGGCCGCGTTGCGCGAAAGGGGCGCGCAACCGATCCTCTTGCCGATGGTTGCTTTTGCGCCGCCGGACAATTTGCAGGCGCTGGACGATGCGATTCGACGCCTACGCGAGTATCACTGGATTTTCTTCACCAGCCAGAACGCCGTGCGCGCCCTGCAGGAACGCGCGGAGCACCTCAAGCTCTCTTTGCGCGACGCCGTTGGGGCAGCGCAAATCGCAACGGTTGGGCCTGCCACTGCCGAGGCAACGCGCGCCGCGGGGCTTATGGTCAACTACGTCGCCCGGGAACACAATGGCGTCGCCCTCGCACAGGAATTGCAAGCCGAAGTCCGGGACAAGCGCGTACTCCTGCCGCGCAGCGACCTTGCGAATCACGATTCAGTTGAATCCCTGCAGCGGCTTGGCGCACAAGTCACAGAAATTGTCGCCTACAAAACCTTGCGCTCTACTCCTGGGGACACGCATAATCTCCATCTCATTTTTCAGGACCCTCCTGACGCTGTTTTGTTTTTCAGCCCTTCCGCCGTGCACCACCTGCGTGAACTCCTCGGCCCGGAACCGTTTGGAAAACTGGCAGAGACGAGCGCCTTCGCCGCCATCGGCCCGGTAACCGAGCGCAGGCTGCGTGAAGCAGGAGTGCAACGCCTGATCGTTGCCAACGACACCTCCGTCTCCTCGATCCTCGAAACGCTGGAAAATTTCTTCGCAAATTCCGGGCACAGCCTGCCCGCAGGAGCGAGACACCCATGAGTTTCCCAACGCATCGCCCACGGCGTCTGCGCCGTACCGAAGCCTTGCGCGGACTGGTGCGCGAAACGCGCCTCAGCACCGCGGGCTATGTCTATCCGATGTTCGTTTGCCCCGGCACAAAAGTGCGCCAGGAAGTCAGCTCGATGCCGGGGATTCACCAGCAATCGGTGGATCAAATCGTCGAAGAGTGCCGCGAAGTGGAGTCCCTGGGCATTCCGGCCGTGATTCTGTTCGGCTTGCCGGAATCGAAGGATTCGCGCGGCGCTATTTCCTATGCCGCCGATGGCGTGGTTCAAAAAGCCATCGAGGCCATCCGCAAAGCCGGATTGAACCTCCTGGTCATTACGGACGTGTGCCTCTGTGAATACACGGATCATGGCCACTGCGGCGTAATCGAACGCGGCGAAATCGCCAACGATCCCACGCTCGACATCCTTGCCCAGCAGGCGCTTTCGCACGCACGGGCCGGCGCGGACATCGTTGCGCCCTCGGACATGATGGATGGCCGCGTTGCCGCCATCCGCAAAAAGCTCGACCAGCATAATTTCGAAAACATCGCCATCCTGGCTTACGCCGCTAAGTACTGCTCCGGCTTCTACGGCCCGTTCCGCGAAGCCGCGCAATCCGCGCCGCAGCACGGCGACCGCCGCGGTTACCAGATGGATCCCGGCAACGCGCACGAAGCGCTGAAGGAAGTGGCGCTGGACATCGAGGAAGGCGCGGACATGGTCATGGTCAAGCCCGCGCTGCCCTATCTCGACATTGTGCGCAGGGTGCGGGATCGTTTTGATGTGCCGGTGGTCGCGTACAATGTGAGCGGCGAATACTCCATGGTGAAAGCGGCAGCGCGCAACGGCTGGATAGACGAAAAGCGCGTCGTGCTGGAAATTCTTACCGGTATCCAGCGCGCTGGCGCGGACATCATCCTCACGTATCACGCCAAAGACGTGGCTCGCTGGCTGAAATCCTAAACGCAAAGGTGCGCCGATGAGTGCAACGCAACGCCGATCCATACCCGAACGCCGCCGCTCGCGGGAAATCTTTGAGAAGGCCGAAAAGATTCTCGTTGGTGGAGTCAACAGTCCCGTCCGCGCGTTTCGCTCCGTTGGCGGTGAGCCGCTCATCATCGAGAAGGGAAGCGGTCAGCACCTTTACGATGCCGACGGCAACATGCTGCTCGATTACGTCTGCTCCTGGGGCGCCATGCTTCTTGGCCACGCGCATCCCGCCGTAAGCGCCGCGATTGCCGATCAGGCGCAACGCGGCACGAGCTTCGGCGTAACCACGGAGCTCGAGGTCGAACTCGCGTCGCTCATCATCAAAGCGGTCCCGTTTCTCGAAAAGATTCGTTTCGTCTCCAGCGGCACGGAAGCCACGATGAGCGCCGTCCGGCTGGCTCGAGGCGTCACGAAGCGCGATTTCATCCTCAAATTCGAGGGCTGCTATCACGGCCACGCCGACAGCTTCCTTTCGCAGGCCGGCTCCGGCTTGGCGACGCTCGGGATTGCCGAATGCCCGGGAGTGCCGCAAGCCCTGGCTGCGCTCACGCTCAACGTTCCATACAATGACCTCAATGGCGTCGAGCAACTCTTCGCGCAGCACAAAGATAAAATCGCCGCGGTTATCGTTGAGCCTGTTGCCGCCAACATGGGTGTGGTCCTTCCCGCGGATGGTTTTCTGAAGGGGCTGCGGGAAATCACGCGCAAACATGGCGCGCTGCTGATCATCGACGAAGTGATCACCGGCTTCCGCCTTCACAACGGCTCGGCGCAACAACTCTTCGGCGTGCAGGGCGACCTTACCACCATGGGCAAAATCATTGGCGGCGGCGTTCCGGTAGCCGCTTATGGTGGCAGCGCGGAGCTGATGAATCATGTTGCCCCGCTTGGCCCGGTGTATCAGGCGGGCACGTTAGCCGGTAATCCGCTGGCCATGCGCGCGGGAATTGCCACGCTGAAAGAGTTGAGCAAGCCGGGCCTCTACGAAGGCATCAACGCCCTGGCGGAACGCCTCGTTGGAGGTCTGCGCAACGCGGTCAAGGACGCCGGCATTGCCGCGCAGGTGAACGGCATCGGTTCGCTCTCCACTATTTTCTTCGCGCCACAACCGGTAAACAATTACACGGACGCCAAGCGCTGTGACACGAAACTCTACGCCCGCTTCTTCCGTGATATGCTGCAGCGCGGCATTTTCCTGGCGCCTTCGCAATTCGAAGCTGCTTTTGTTTCGGCCGCGCACACTTCAGCGGACATCGAGCGCACCATTTCCGCCGCCGGGGATGTGTTGCATACGATGACTGCACAACCGTGTGCTTGAATCCAACTAGAGGAGAAGCAAACAATGCACGAAGTTCTGGAAGGCCACGAGGGACACGGCGGGCACGAAGAAGGCCCGTTTACCATCCCGGTTTCGGTCACGCTTTCGATTCTGGCTGTCCTGGTCGCCATCTCCACTCTGATGGGCCATCGTTCCTCGAAGGAAGAACTTCTTCTGCAAACGCAGGAAGCGGATCAGTGGGCCTACTACCAGGCCAAGAATAACGGCCAGCACAACTCAAAGAACTTTGCGGTGAGCCTCGGCATCTTCACAGTAGTGGACAAGGAAAAGGCCGAACAGACGCGCGAGCAGTATCTGAAGGAAGAGGAGCGCTACACCAAAGAAAAGGAAGAAGCCAAGGAAAAAGCCGAGGAACTAAGAAACGAGAGAGCGTTGATCGGACGGCGGGGAGACCGCTATGAGGGTGCGGAAGTGCTGCTGGAAATCGCCCTGATCCTTACCTCGTTCACTCTGATCACAAAGAAAAAGTTCTTCTGGTTTGCGGGCTCGCTGCTTGGCCTCGCGGGCCTCGCCGTGGCCCTCGGCGGCTTCCTGCTGCACTGAAGCCCGACATCTGAATGCGGTTTTTGCCCACAACACCGTAAACGTCGCGCTCACGCCGTTGCCGGGGGCCGCGCACTCCTCAGTAGGGCTACCTCGGCCTTCAGATGGTCCATTCGCTCCAGCAACTCCCTGTGGCGCTTATCGTCCACATCGGGTTTCTTGCCGATGAACGACAACGTCCCTCCCGGCTCCAGAATGCATTGATCCACCTCTGCCAGCGATGAAAAGCCCTGCTTGCGCGCGGCTGCCTCCAGTTGCGCCATGGTGATCAACTCGCTCTTCAGGTGCTGCGTGCGCACGCGGCCACCTTCCATCAGCACATCCGCCCTGCCTTCCACCAGTTGATCGAGTTTCTTGTGCTGGTACAGAAACCGCACCACCAGGTAGTTGATTGCCAGCAGGGAAGTCGCCCCCAGCAGCCCGCCGGACACGGAATTGTCATCGCCAATGATGGCGTTCTGCACCGTGTTCGACAGCGTCAACAACACCACCAGGTCAAACGGGTTCAACTGCACGAGTTCGCGTTTTCCGGATAGCCGTAGCATCACTACCAGGAATATGTACACGATCACCGGTCGCAGGATTTTCTCCAGGATCGGGAGTGTCATCACAAACATATCTTTCCAAATTTCGTGCATGGCGCTGCAACCTCCTCGGGTCAAACTCGAGCGCTTGTTCGCCCTGCTTTCGCGCCCCGGATGTATGGCAGGGTAACATGCCCTCCGCCCAGCCTGAAGCGCCCGCGCGGCTCACCTGTCCATTTGGACAGTCATGCTTTCGCAACCTGTTTCGTCGTGAACGTTTACGGCCCCTCATGATATGGCTACTCTTGTAGTTAGACGCTCTGTTTTCTTGCACTGCCTCGCTCGTTGCACGTACACCTACGGAGGCTTCGGAGACTCCCGCCGGGACTGGAAGGCTCGCTCTGCCCGGCTCGTGAAGCGGCTATTTCATGTCACAGAAATCGTTTACAGAGCCAGGCATCCGGCTCGGTGCGCAACACCTCGCTGCGCTGCTCGATGCAACCCAGGAACTCATCGCCATCCTTGGTTCGGATGGCGCCATTCATTTCGTTAACGATGCCTTCCGCCGTTCCTTGGGTTACGACTCCGAGGAACTGCTCGGCCGCAGCATTTATGCCATCGTTCATGCCGTTGACGTTGAGCATCTGCGAGAACGCCTGCAAGAAATTGCCGCTCAGCCGGGTTCCAGCGCCCGCGACCGCTGCCGCCTGCGCACGCGCGATTGCTCCTGGCGCTGGTTTGAGGTTGTCTGGAGCAATCGCCCCGGCGAAACGGGCCTGGAAGGAATACTTTTCCACGCCCAGGATGTCACCGAACTCCAGCGTATGGAGTCTGAACGCCAGGTTATCTCCGACGTTGTCCATGCGCTCAACCAAACCTCCAACCTCGATGAACTCCTAACCAGCATCCACGAGGCCCTGCGGCGCATTGTCTCCGCCGAAAACTGCTTCGTTGCTCTCCACGATCCCGAGCACGACACGTTTGAGTTCCCGTTTTTCGCGGACGAATACGATACCGCCCCCGCGCCGCAGAAAGTTGGCCGCAGTTGCACGGCTTATGTTTTCCGCACCGGGCGCGCCATGCTCATCCCACAATCGGATTTTGACCGCCTGATCGCGCTTGGCGATGTCGAACTGGTCGGCTCGCCGTCGCCCGCCTGGCTCGGCGTCCCGCTGAAAACGCCCACCGCCACGATCGGCGTCCTCGTCGTGCAGCATTACCAGAACGAAAACGCCTACGACATCCGCGACCTCGAATTCCTGGATTCCGTCGGTGGCCATATCGCGCTGGCCATTGAGCGGCGGCGCGCCGAGGAAGAACTACGCAAGAATGAATCCATTCTGCGCCTGCTCTTTGAACACAACCCATTACCCACGTGGTTGTACGAGACTGACACGCTGAAGTTCCTCCGGGTCAATCAGGCCGCGGTTAATCTCTACGGCTATTCGCACGAGGAATTTGACCACTTGTCCATCCTTGGCATTCGCCCCGATTCGGAGCGCGAAAAGGCATTGGCCTATGTCCGTGAGATGGAAGAAAGCTCTCAAGAGCATGGTTTCTGGCTGCACCAGGCCAAGGACGGCAGATCCTTCGAGGTAGAAATCATCTCCCATTCGCTGCTTTACGCAGGCAAACGAGTGCGCCTCGTGGTTGCCCAGGACATCAGCGAACGGCGCAACCTGGAACACCAGCTTCGCCAGGCGCAGAAAATGGAAGCCATTGGCCGCCTGGCGGGCGGCGTGGCGCACGACTTCAACAACTTGCTGATGGTGATCAAGGGCCACACGGAGCTTCTCCTGAATGTGTTGTCACCCTCCGATCACGTTGCCCGCAAAATCGAGCAGATTGACCGCTCCGCCGACCGCGCCGCTACTCTTACGCGGCAACTGCTGGCTTTCAGCCGCATGCAAGTTTTGCAGCCGCAGGTCATCAATCTGAATTCCGTTGTCGAGGAAATGGGCAAGCTACTTCCGCGGCTGATCGGGGAGGACATCGAGCTGGTTGTTCGCGCCGACGAAGAATTGGGCACCATCCGTGCTGACGCCAGCCAGATGGAACAAATCATCATGAATCTGGCGGTGAACGCCCGTGACGCGATGCCCAATGGGGGCAAGTTCGTCATCGAAACGCGCAACGTTGATCTGGATCAGACCTACACGGCCAGCCATCCCTTAATGAAACCGGGTCCCTACGTCCAATTGACCGTCAGCGACAGCGGCACCGGCATGGACGCGGAAACGCAGTCGCACATCTTCGAGCCTTTTTTCACGACCAAGGAGAAAGGGAAGGGCACGGGGCTCGGACTTGCGACGGTCTATGGCATCGTCAAGCAGAGCGGAGGTTTCATCTGGGTGTACAGCGAACTTGGCAAAGGCACTTCCTTCAAAATCTATCTGCCACGCGTCGATCAGGCCGAAGAACTTTCCGGCGTCCCCAAGTCAACCGCGGAAGTGCCCACGGGCACGGAGACTGTTCTTCTTACGGAAGACGAACAGGACGTGCGCGAGATCGCCAGGGAGTTTCTGGAGTCCGGCGGTTACAAAGTTCTTGAAGCCAGGGATGCCCAGGAAGCCGTCAACCTTGCCCGGCAGCACGGTAGCGCCATCGATCTTCTGATCACGGACATGGTCATGCCCGGGATGACAGGTCAGGAACTCGCCGTTCACCTGCAACACGAATATCCCGGGTTGCGCATCGTTTTCATGTCCGGCTATAGCGAACATGCCGCCACGGAAATGGCCAACGCCGACCCCAGCGTGCGCCTACTTAACAAGCCCTTCAGCCGCGGCGCGCTGCTCCGCGCCGTGCGCGAAATCCTCCACGCCAAAAAACACTCCTGATAGTGCTCGAGTGAAATAAATGTATGGACCTTGCTGGGATGGGATCCAGCATGCTGGGCCCCTACAAAAGCAAGACCAAGCCACGAGGCGAGGGATTTTTCTTCCGCAATTCACTCTTGCGTCGTCTGGCCTCTACCTCAAGTTGGGATGCTTCCGGTGCCACTCTGTCGCGTGTTGAAATGTCTGCCCCGCCTGCAGGACCGCGGCATCATCCCCAGCGCGTCCCACAAATTGCAGCCCTACCGGCAGGTTCTTCTCCGTGAACCCGCACGGCACGGAAAGAGCCGGCAAGCCGCAGAGGTTTCCAATCGCGCCGAGTGGATCGGGAGAGCTGAATCCTTTGTCCAGACTCATCGTCAACGGGAAGGCGGGTGCGGGCAGCGTCGCGGTTGCCAGCACATCGTACGTCTCGAACAGCGCGTCCATCTTTTTCTGCAGAATCTCGCGCACGCGTTGTGCCGTCGTGTAGTCGCCGCCGCTTACCGTCAGATTCGCGTAGCCGCCAACGCGTCCCTGCGGATCGTGCAGTTCCTTCACGCGTCCCGAGCGGATCAACTCTCCGAAGGAAGATGCCACCTCTGCCTGCAGAATTACGCCCGCCACTTCCTCCCATGGCCCTTCCGGCAACGCCGCATCCTTCACGGAGGCAAAATGCCGGGGCAGTATTTTGTGCGCCGCCTGAATCGCCTTCGCGACGCCCGGCTCATACTCTTTCCACACATTCGCCAGCCAGCCCACGCGCAACCCGTGCCTCTTCAGATCCGCCGCGGGTGAATACGTGAAGGCCGCTCTGTCCACCGGCAGGGTGCTGCGGTCCAGCGGATCGTGTCCCGCGATCGCGGCGAAAATGCGGGTGCAATCTTCCGCGCTTCGCGCCATGGGGCCGATCTTATCCAGCGAATAGGAAAGAGCCATGGCCCCGCGGCGGCTCACGCGTCCGTACGTTGGCCGGAATCCGCTGACGCCGCAAAATGCCGAAGGACACAGGATGGAGCCCCACGTCTCCGTTCCAATCGCAAATCCCGCTAACCCCGCTGCCACAATCGCGCCCGATCCCGAAGATGAGCCGCACGTCCAGCAACTGGTGTCCCAGGGATTCCTCGTTTCGCCCTGCAGCGACGCCGACGCGTATGAGTACCCGAGTCCGCCTGCCAATTCAATCATGGAGGCTTTACCCAGCAGCACCGCGCCCACATTTTTCAAGTGCTCAATCACCGTGGCGTTGTAGTCGAACACCTGCTCGGCGAAGGGCTTTGCTCCCCACGTGGTTTGCACGCCCTTCACTGCCAGCAAATCTTTCGCGGCATACGGAATTCCGTGAAGAGGGCCGCGGTAATGTCCTCGATGAATGTCTTTTTCCGCGGCGCGGGCTTGGTCCAGCGCTTCTACCGGCATCAGCCGTGCATACGCATTCAGCCGTGGGCCAAATTTCTGGCTGCGTTCCAGGTAAGCCTCGGTCAATTCTACGGGGGAAAACTGCTTCGACTCGATGCGCTTCGCAAGTTCGCCGACTGATTCGTAAAGAATGGATTCCTTCAGCATAAGGGGCTCCGCTCAGGGCTTTTTGGCTGCTGCGGTGGGCGCAGCGCCGGCCGCGGGAGCGCTCTGCGGCTTCTCTTCTCGTTCCAGCAGTGGCTTCAGGTACACGGCGGGAGCAGCGCCATTCTCCAGAGGGAAGGCGCGCAGCCGCTCCAACGACCGCTGAAGACCATAGCAGCTATCGCGCACGCTCTTTTGTTCTTCGCTGTCGAAACGGCTGCCGTACTGGCTCATAATCTGCTGAAATCGCGCTTCGGCTTCGACACGGCTCTCGGCGCTCAACTTTTCCGCGTCTTCCGGCAATTGTGAGTTGGACGCGGCCGCCGGTGGCTCGTTGAAAGCGATTCCCGCCGGAACCATCGCCGCGGAGAGCAGTGCCGCGCCCCGTGCAAACTCTCGCCTGTTAATCTTCAGCCCTTTGCTATTGTTCATCCGCGATACCCCTGACTACTTGCCACGCCGTACACAGAGCACGACACATATCGCAAAGCCAAGCTACTCAATTCAGGCCCAGGGCGTCAACTGGACGAAGGTCTAGGCGGGGGTCGTGATTGAGGCAAATATAGCCCCAGGTGTATGCTCTGGGAAAGTGTCTTGAGGTGCGAATGCGCTCTTCCGCCCACCTGTTGATAAGCGAAATGCCATTCAGGAGAATGGCGTTCCATGGCGCCTTCCTTCTTGGAATTCTGGTGGCTGCGAGTTCGGGCTTGGCCCAGAACGAGATTGAGAATCCCAAGGTGATCGTTTCCGCAAAGACCATCTATTTCGAAGACAAGTCCGGCGTCGATGCAGTTGGCAAGAAGGCATCGATTGAATTGAGTAAGTGGGGGCGCTTCCAAATTGTTTCAGACGCAAAGAACACTGACTTGATCGTTGTGCTTTCGACCGACCCGCAGCGGGGAGGCAATCTGATCCTGTCAGGAGGGCAGACCGGAACCATCGATTCTGATGGGCACGTTGAAGAGGATCCCATCCCCAATTACAACAAGCAGCCCGCCGTTCGCTACGCGTTCCTGACGGTGATTGATGCGCAAACTGGGAAGGCTCTATGGAGTGCTTCGCAGCGGTGGGGTGGCTTGCTGACAGGGTTTGACAGTGTTGGCGAACACCTGGTCAAGGAATTTGAGATACAGACACAGGCAGCGGAGCGCAGGTCAAAGCTAAAAGTGGTCAAGAGCGTCAACCCCACTTATCCTCCTGAGGTATCGGGTAGACAAATCGAAGGAACTGTCATCGTTCGGATTGAGGTTGGAAAGGATGGGAGGGTCGCCAATGCCAAGGCCCTGAGCGGGCCTCCCGCACTATTTCAGTCGTCCGTGGATGCTGCGAAGCAGTTTCAGTTCGAGCCTCCGCAAGACGCTCCCGTGACAACGACCCTGCAGATGACGTATGGCTCGGTCAAACCGTGCCCTCCGGGCAAGAAGGGTGACCGCGGCGACGTCTCCTATAGCGAAAAACTCCCGATGAAAACCGGGCATGCAGGCGAATTGAAGATCGTGGGCGACATAAATGAGCCGCTTCCGCCTTACCCAGAGGAAGCTAGAGGAGCAGGGATAGAGGGGGATTTGGAAATGGTCCTCACCGTCGCATCCAGCGGTGAGGTGATCGGAGCGCTGGTGACAAAGTCAGTCGCTCCTGTTATCGACGAAGCGGCACTCGCGACGGTGCGGACTTGGAGATTTAAGGTGACACGCGGAGAGCAAGCAGCTTTCCCCATCAAGTTTCTCTACCGCATGAAATGTCTCTCCTCCGACGAAAAGTGATGGGGGCAACGCCGATTCTATTATCAATGGTAGCTGCCGTCAGGCTATAGTTTGCTCAGCCATTTTCCTGTGCTCGCAACAAAGGAGAGAAGCATGTTCTGCAATAATTGTGGTTCGCGCATCACTCCGGAGCAGTCGGTCTGTCCGCAGTGCGGCAGGAGTACCACAGGGGTGCGCGTCGCCATCGCAGCGCGCACGCGGGTCGCCGAACATGTTCATCTCATTGCCATTTTATGGTTTGTGCTCGGTGCGTTCTGGCTCATTCCGGCGTTCATAATGGCAGTGCTTGCCGCTGTCATTACCGTGCCGTTGGCGGGGCATGGGGCCCCGAAGATCGCCTTCATCTTTGCGCCAGGGCTCTTCCTGATCCTGTGCGGCGTCTTCCTGATATCGGCAGCGCTTCGCTTTGTCACCGGTTGGGGCCTGCTCAAGATGCAGCCTTGGGGCCGCACGTTCGCCCTGGTGATGGGATTCCTCGCCCTTATCCATCCCCCGTTTGACACGGCCCTTGGCATTTATACGCTCTTCGTACTCTTGCCCGACGCCGCCGGCGACGAATATCGGCAAATGTCGCAGTCAAGCGTTTAATTTCTGCACAATCTGAGAATTGGCCAAGTAGAAGTCACTTGCCTGATTGGCGGGTGGCACGTCCGACCAGATGAAGTGCCCAGACGCGAGAGTCCACAGCGCGGTAGTCACCTACCACTGATTTCACGCAGCAGGCCGCTGGTGACGTCATAGACGAAGCCCCGCACCGCCACGCTCTCCGGAATCCAGGGATGGCTGCGCAGCTTCTGCAACTGGTTGCGGACATTTTCCTCGATGTTCTGGAAGGCGTAGAAAAACGCGGGCGAAACCGCGGCGGTGCCCGCGCGATTCTGGATTCTGGTGCGCAAATCCTGTTCGTTGGCGTGCATCAATCCGCAATCGGTGTGATTGATCACCATGAACTCTTCAGTGCCCAGCAAATAATGTGAAATGAGCAGCGAGCGCAGGGTGTCGTCGGTAACGATGCCGCCGGCATTGCGGATGATGTGCGCGTCCGCGGCTTTCAGGCCGAGGGTTTGAATGGAAAGCCGCGTGTCCATGCAGGTCAGCACGGCCAGCTTGCGCTCCGGGCGCGGAGTCAGTTTGCGCAATTCATGTGTGTGCGCGTAAAGTTCGTTGGCAACGAGGACTTCGTCAATGACACTCATGGCCGCCCAGTTTACCGCAGGCTCCTCGAAAGCGCACGAGGCCTGTATTGGGGGCGGCCCTCACGATAAGATGGAAAACGCGGAAACACTTGCTGGGCGATTGATGACACAAAGCATGACGCTCGCATTGCGTCCCGAAAATAAGGTAAAGATCTCCGGAGTCTTCAGGGGCTAAAGCCCAATTCATTTTGCAGGCTATGTCAGGGCTGAAGCCCTGACCCCCTAAAGAGAAGTGCAACGAACTTGTGGGACAGAACACTGGGTGAAAGATGGCGAGAATCACAGTAGTTGGTATTGGCCCCGGGCCCACCTCCTGCTTAACCAAGGAGGCGGAGGCGGTACTCCTCGACGCGCCAAAGATTTTCTTTCGCATTGGCTCGCATCCCGTCTACGAATGGCTTCGCGGCCTCGGCAAGCACGTGGTCTGTTTCGACAAACTCTACGCTACCCCCTGGACCCAACCAGGAGACGTTTACGAATTCATGGTTTCTGCCTTGCTCAAGGAAGCTGTCCTGAACGGCGAGGTGGTTTACACAGTCCCGGGGAGTCCCGACGTTCTGGAAGTGACGACGAATCTCATTCGCTCTTGGGCCCCGAAAGAAGGTGTCGAGGTCCGCGTGCTTCCCGGTGTCAGCTTTCTCGATGAAGCTCTCGCGGCCATCAATTTCGATTTCTCGCTGGGGCTTCAGGTCGTTTTGCCTTTAACGCATCTTCAGCAAGGCCTTTTCACGCCCCGCCTGGCCCTCATGGTCTGCCAAATTGAAGCCACCACGCATTCGCAGGAGGCCCCGCGGGTGGATCTGACGATGAGTTTTCTGCTTCGGTCCTACCCTCCTCAACATCCGGTCACTCTCATCTGGACCGACGGTTTGCCGGACTACAAGACGCAGACAAAAGTCATGGCGCTCGCGGATCTTTCTCGCGAATACGGTGAAGTCAAATTCTTCGCGAGCCTCTACGTGCCTCCCCTTGACTAAAGCGGGAGAGGCTCCACGGTTCCCTAGCTCGTACCTGGCGGCGTGTCTTCCGATTCCCAAAAATTTTCGCAATCCAGAATTTCGATCCCCAGCAGATAGTGCGACGCTGTGCTTCTCTTTACCCAAACGATGCGCGCAAACGCTCTCAACGGGCTTTGTGGCTTTTGGATCCAAATGGCTTCCCCAGCCTTTGACGCTCTGTTCGTTGCGATACAAGCTCCCAGTTTGCTGACATTCAATGCGTTTGCGAGTTCCGGCTTTCCGCCCGCGTCATCTTCGAGATAAACCGGTATGGGCGGGTTACGCGGTGCCCGAGGTTCCCTTTGAAGCTGTTTGAACAACTCCATTGCGGAAAAGGAGACGGCAAGGATTTGTTCCCGCTGCGCCGCGCTCAGGGATTTCGCGCTGGCGATCAGCTTCGTCGCCTGGCTCATGAGCTCTGAGAGGAATTTCGTAATCGCGCTTCGTTCGGTTTGGGTTGGCTCGCCCCGGTGCAGGCGCGCCTCGTGCTCTTTCAGGCGCTTCGCAGCCACCTCGTGGAAATGGGTGCGGCACCACAAGCGCGAATCCAGCGCCGCCTCCGCTGCAGCCTTGCAGCCGGGCCCTGCACACAAGCCCTCAGGCATAACAGCCCCCATGTGCGCGGTATCGTTTCTGGGCCATGGCGCGCCTCGCCTAGCTCTACCATAACCCAGATTCAGCCGTTGTGGACTCGCTTCCGGTGGCCCCGCCGCCAATCCTGGAAAGCGCTCCTTTCCCGCCGGTGAAACTCCTCTTGTACGAATTACCCTCGCATGCGGCGTTAGCCGATGCTTCGCAATTCTGCTACGCTGGACTGTGCAATCACTTGAATGTAGAGGAGAACTCGCGTGACTGTTGTGGCCGGAGTGGATCTGGGCGGGACCGCCGTCAACTATACCTTGATCAATCAGCAGGAAAAATTCCTGATTGACGGATTGTGCGAGCATCCCGCCCTGGCCAAGCAGGGACCAGACATCTGCCTGCGCCAGATTGCTGATGGCCTGAAGATCGCCACCGAAAAAGCGGGCGTTTCTCTGTCCGACGTGGTCGCGGTCGGCCTTGATACTCCCGGCCCGGCTAGTGCCGCGGGCCTGTTGAGCGCGCGAGGATCAACGAACTTCGTTCATCCGCAGTGGGCCTCATTCGATATTCGAGAAGGGCTGGCGCAAAAGCTCGGCAAGCCAGTTACTTATTTGAACGATGGCAATGCCGCTGCCCTCTGGGGACACTATGCCATTTTTGGGTCGAACAGCCACGAGACCTCGATCTCCATCGTGATCGGCACGGGAAATGGAGGCGGCATCATCCTGGATGGCCACGTCGTGAAAGGTAAAAACGGTTTTGGCGGGGAACTCGGCCATGTGCTTATTCCGTATCAGAGCATCGCCGGGACTCCCGGCATTAAGCCGCATTGCAATTGCGGACGCACCGGCGATCTGGAATCGCTCTGCTCTCTTGGCGCGATCGAAAGGAATATCCTGCCGTATTTTCTGCCCCGTTATCCCGGGCACGAATTGGGGAAACAGGACCCCCACCAGGCGGCCAAGTTCGTGCGCGGCCTTGCGGACAAGGGTGACGCGCTGTGCAGGGATATTTTCCGCGTGCAGGCTCACGCTTTGGGACTCTTCTTCGACGAAATGGTCAATACGTTCGACCCCGATGCGTTAATCGTCGGTGGTGGCGCGCTCGAAGCCAGCAAAGAGTTTCAGCAATGGTTCGTACAGGAAGTCCGGGTGGGCATGGGCGCGCAGCGCGAAGAACAAGCCAACATTCCCATCCACGTGATGCCCAATGGTGACACCGCTGGCGCCCGCGGCGCGGCCATCGAAGCCCTAAGCCTCGCCCGCCAAAGCGGCCTCATGTAAACGTCGCGCACCGCTTGCCAACTCGTGCGTGTGCTGATCCATCCGAGGACATCAGATGTCAATGGAGATGGGAATGCCTGTGCGAAATTGCATCACTTGGGTTTGACGTAACGGAAAACCGGTCTATACTCGACCGCTCGATTGGGCGGCACTGGAACTTTCGGTATAACGAAGGAGAATCGCGATGCAAACTGATCCCGTACCTGGCGCTCCGTTGACGCCAGGTATCGTCTTCGAGAATCTGCAAGCCTACCAGCGTACGGCCGCATTGAAAGCAGCGATTGAGTTGGACGTGTTTCGCGCGGTGGGCCAGGGACCCGGTGACGTGGCTTCCATCGCATGCCACGCCAGCGCTTCCGAACGCGGCATTCGCATTCTCTGCGACTTTCTCGTTGTCAACGGGCTGCTCCAGAAAGTGGACGGGCGCTACCAGCACACGCCATCGAGTGCGGCTTTCCTTGATCCCAACTCGCCCAGTTGCCTGGCTTCCATTGCGGTCTTTTTGTCACACGCATCGTTGCGAGAGCCCTACGAACACCTTGCCGACATCGTGCGCACGGGAAGGACCGTGCTTCCGGGAGATGGGACCGTGGAGCCCGAGAACCCGGTTTGGGTGCAGTTCGCGCAAAGCATGGGCCCGATGATGGCGCCACTGGCAGGGCCTTTGGGGAAAATCGTGTTGGAGGGACGCGGAGGGCCGATGAAGGTGCTGGACATCGCCGCGGGCCACGGGTTGTTCGGCATCGAAGTGGCGAAACAGAACGCACAGGCTCACGTAACGGGCCTGGACTGGGCACCCGTGCTGCGCGTTGCCCTGGAAAACGCGCGCAAGGCGGGGGTTCAGGAGCGCTACGACATGCTCGCGGGGAGCGCCTTTGCCGTGGAGTTCGGCGGCCCGTACGACGTCGTGCTGCTAACGAATTTTCTGCATCACTTCGATGTGGAGACTTGTATCGGGCTGCTGAAGAAAGTTCGCAGGTCGCTCAAGCCTGGCGGTTGTGCAGCGACGCTGGAATTTGTGCCGAATGAAGATCGCGTCTCTCCGCCGCAGCCTGCCGCCTTCAGTATGACGATGCTGGTAACAACGCCGGCTGGCGATGCCTATACGTTCCGGGAGTTGGCGGATATGCACGCTCACGCCGGTTTTCACCGGATCACCGCGCATCCGATCGCCATGAGCCCGCACACGATCGTCAAGGCCCACGCCTAGCGGCGGGTCGCGCTGCCCCGCTGCAGATGCTGAACGCATTCTGCAATCTGGTCGTCAATCAATTTGATTTCCACCGCGAGGCTGGTGTTCATAGGGTTCTTCAATAGCCGTTCGAAGAGGAGCTCCCTCTTGGCTTTCAATGCGTCGCGTTTTTCCTTCTGATCAATCTCATTCTCTGACACGCGCGTGCAACCCCCTTGAAACAGTATACGCGCATGGCGCTTAGGAAACTGCGAGGGATATCACCTGGGTTGCGCACGGAATGAGTCCATACTAGAAGTGTCATGGACAAGCTCATGGAATTCCAAACTGTTGCCCGCGACGGTGGTTTCGTCACCGTGGAAGAATGCGAGGGAGGCACGGTCTTGTGGCTTCGGAAAGAGACGCCCGATGCCGCTACGAAGACGCACCGCCGAATCTGCATCGACAGCGATGCAAATATCGCGACCATCTACTGGATGACCGATCTTGGAAAAATTGATTCGCAGACCTTCCGCAATGTCCCCAGTTTGCAAGCGTGGTTCGCCTTGCACCCTTCCGAGTAATTAATCGCATTTACGCAATCCCGGCATGCATTCGATCCGCGGTCACGCGAACGGGTTATTCGGTGTGCGTCAGCGTACGCACGTGCAGTTCCAGGGCCTGGTTGTATTGGCGCTCGATCTGTAGCTCGGTCTGCAGTTTCTTGATGAGCAGTTCCAGGTGTGCGATCTCCGCGCGCAGCTTGCCCTCTACAGACATGCCGCTCACGCGCATGGCTGGCGGTGCGGTCGGCACGGGACTCTGCGGCATCCCATCGGATGGGCGCTGTCCCATAAAGGCTTCTGAGACGGCGCGGGGCCATGGCGACTCACCCTGGCGAGGTTCCACGGGCGGCGGCAGGCTCGCGGGGGCGGTCGCGATCGGCGTGACCCGCGCTGCCGGTGCAACCGGTGGAGCAAACAGGCTGGTCAGTAAAGGCACCGCCAAGGGCCGATCCGCGGCTGGCGGCGTCGCTGCCGGAGGCATCACCGGCGCCAGCAAATGCTTTACCCTTCCAATCAATTCCTGCGGCTGAAAAGGTTTGCGCACCAGTTCATCGGCTTGCACCGCCACGGCCCGGTCCGCCACATTCTTGTTCACCACGCCAGACATCAGAATCACCGGCGTCTTTCCATACTGCGGGCTTTGCTTGATCTGGCTGCACACCGAATAACCATCCTGGTCCGGCATGATCACGTCCGTGATCACCACGTCAGGCGGGTGCTCCTCGAATTGCGCCAGCGCCGAAGCCGCGTCCGCGCACGTAATCACGTGGATGCTCTCGCGGCGAAACGCGATCTTGATTACTTCGCGCATGGTTGCGCTGTCGTCAATAAAATAGACCGTGGGCGTGTGTTTCACCTCGGCCTCGTCGATCGGCGGAATGGCGATCGCGTCGCTCATTGAGCCTCCTTGTCCGCAAGTTCGTCGGTGTTGTCGCGTGCGGTCTCGTCAAACTCCCGCATCGCGTCCAGCATCAGGTCCGTTGCGGAGCGCAGCACGGTGCGTTGCGCCGATGCCGCTCCGTACACGAATTTATACACGCCTGCGTTCACATCCACGCAGCTCTTCAGGATGTGCAGCACCGCTTCATCGCCAAAGAGCGCGCCGCATTCCGCGTGCGTAATCTCTCCCGCGTCAAAAAACATCACCGCGTCCGTTTCGCCCGCATTGATCGTCAACGCGCCCGTCTGCCGCGCGTGCCCCAGCATCTGCATCACGCCGGTCAGGTCGTGGTGCGTCAAATTCCCGCTCAAACTGGTGTCCGCCTGCCCCAGCATCTGCGTCGGCTGAAACCCATCGAGCTTGCTCACAATGATGTTTTTTATGTGATTGGCAATGGTCGCCGGTGGAAGTTGGCGGTCAATGTAATCGTCGCAGCCCGCCTGGAATGCTTCCATCAATGCCCGCTGGCTGCCGTCACCCAGCGCAATGATGGGCAGGGAAGAGTTCGACGCATCGGCGTGAATAATCTTGGCCATTTCGAGCGCGCCCATCTCCCGCATATTGGTTGCGCACACAATGACCGTGGGGGCGTCATACTCCAGCGTGGTCAACGCAAAGGCCGCTTGCGTTGTCGCCCGCACTTCGAAGCCTTCGCGTTTCAGGGCGTCCCCGAGCCGTTTCGTGAACAGCACGTTGCTGTCAATCAGCAGAACCTTGGCGGGTTTGCCAGGGAGCATCATGCCTGCGCCTGCGGCAACGCCGCGTTCCCGTTCGCACAGTCCTGCGGCTCGATTCCCGGTGTCAGCGCGCTCAAGTTCAGCACCTCGATCACTTCACCATCGTGGGAAAGCCACGCCGCCACATGCGGCGAATCCGACGGCCCTGCTGGCGTCAGATCCGCTTGAATTAATTCGCAATCGCCGCTGACCGGCAGCGCAATCCAATCAGACGTCGTACCCGGGCACCGCGTCGAAATCAGGTAAAAACGGCGTGACGTCAGTCGTTTTCCGATCAGTTTTTCCGCGACATCGCACACAGGCACCACTCGGCCGCGGCGCAGGATCACGCCATCGATCTCCGGTGTGCGATGCGCAAAACGAAACATGCGGCTCGGCGCCACAAGTTCAGACACCTGGTCCGCCGCCAGCGCGAACCGGCGGTCGCCCAGCCGCAGCAGCACGCACGAGCGTGCGTCGTATTGTTCCGTCCAACTCACGATGTGATTCTCATCTCCTGTGCGTTCGCGGCTTCCGCCTCAATCAACGCGCCCGCTGCGGCGTCCAACTGCAACAATTCCTGCTCCGTCAAAAATCCCTGCGGATTCACCACCGGTATCACGTTCTGATCCAGCACCGTCAGGCCCCGGTACCACACGCGCTCCTCGTGGCAGAAGGCCCCGGACAACGCTTGCAGCCGCGTCATTGTCGTCATCTTCTCGATGCCGTCGATCAACAACGCCACCCGAGTTTTCCGCAAAAGAAAAATCAGCGCCGCCGGCGAAGGCCGCAATCCAAAATGCGCCGCCGAACTCACCACGTAGACGTTGCGCTCGCCGCGCCGGAGCAGATGGCGCACCTTGGGCACGCCCGGCTCGTTGATCTCCATCGCCGCTCCCGCCAGGCTATCCACGCTGCGCACTTCCTGCACCGAAGCGGAAGAGATCGCGAATATCTGATTGCTGCTCCGGAACAGGATGATCTGCTCCGTGCGTACTGCCGGCGTCTTGTGCACGGACTCAAACCGCATCAGCGTACTCCCACGGGTGCCATGCGAGTCAGGCCAAGGACGCGCTTTTCGATCGCGGGATAGATGTCATCAATCCCCAGCACCTGGTCCACGACGCCGGCCTTGATGGCCTCCGCCGGCATTCCAAAAATCACGGCGGTCGCTTCATCCTGCGCCAGCACCAGTCCGCCCGCGGATTTGATCGCCCGCGCTCCACGCGCGCCGTCGCTCCCCATCCCTGTCAGCACCACCGCAATGCTCATCGCGCCTGCATATGCCGCGACCGATTCCATCGTCACGTCAATGTTCGGCAGGTAGCCCTCAATGCGCCCGGTTGCGCTGTCCAACTGAATCCGCCCCGTGGGCGTCACGCGCAAATGCTGTCCGCCGGGGCAAATGTAGAGCGTCCCCGGCTGCACGGATTCGTTCGATTCGCCTTCTTTCACGCGAATTCCCGTGAACTCCGCAAGCTGCAAAGCGTATTGCGTGGTGAACGCCGCGGGCATGTGCTGCACCAGGAACACCGCCGCGGGAAAATCTTTTGTGAACCCCGGCGCCATCCGCATCACCGTCGCCGGGCCGCCGGTTGATGCCGCCAGCACCACCACGGGGAAGCGCAACTCTGCCGGGACGATGGGGCCCGTGTGCGCCAGCCGCTCTCGTTGCACTGGCGCCGCCTGCGCTGATCCATTCCTCGTACCCTGTACGGCCGAAACCATTCGAGAAGCCGTGCGCACCACTCTCACTTTCGCCGCCATGCGCACCTTGCGAATCAGTTCTTCCTTCACGCTCTGCATGTCCAGGTCAACGCCGCCCGAGGGCTTCGTCACGAATTCGATCGCGCCCAGTTCCAAGGTCTTCAGGGTGCTCGCCGCCCCTTCCTTTGTCTCTGAGCTGACCACCACGATCGGCCGCGGATTCGTGGTCATGATGTGCGCCGTGGCTTGCAGGCCGTCCATGTGCGGCATGTTCAAGTCCATCGTGATCACATCCGGCTTCAGCGTTTCCGCCAGCGCGATGGCTTCGCGGCCGTCCTTGGCGTGGCCTACTACCTGCAATTGGTCATCGGAATTGAAAATCGTTTCCAGCACACGCCGCATGAACGTGGAATCGTCCACAACGAGCACGCGAAACTTCTTGGGCTGGCTGCTCACCATACTCACTTACCCGACCGGCACTACCGGACGTGCCGCCTCCTTGCCCATCAGTTGTTCCACTGCCGCCAGCAACTGATCTTCCTGCACCGGTTTGGTCAAAAATGCGGAAGCCCCTTCCTTCAACGCGCGGTCACGATGCTTTGCGCCGGCGCGCGAAGTCACCACCATCACTGGAATCCGCCGTGTCGAAGGCGTCTGCCGCAACTGCGCCATCAATTCGTAGCCCGTCATGCGCGGCATTTCCAGGTCCGTGATCACCAGGTGGCACCCGTGCTGCGTCACAAGTTCCGCGGCTTCCAGTCCGTCCGCCGCGAGTTTCACGCGATAGCCGTTCTTCTCCAGCATGCGTCCCACGAACTTGCGCACGCTGATCGAATCGTCCGCAATCACGATCACGCGCTCCTGCTCCACGCGATCGATCGCATCCGTGGGAATCGTGCCGCGCGCCACCGCGGTTGACCCCGGCGCAAACACGCGTGCCGCGCTGGCGCTGGCTTGCACCGCGCGCCGCTCGCTGGGCTCGTTCGCCACCATGCGGTTCAGGTCAATCAGCAGAATCAGGCTGCCATCCGGGGCAATCGTTGTCCCGGGGAAAAGCTTCACGCGGCGCAAATATTCGCCCAGGTTCTTGATTACGATTTCGTCTTTGCCCAGCACTTCCTCGACGACTAATCCAATCTGCCGGCTCCCCGCATTCGCCACTACCATGCGGAAGTACCCGTTGATGGGCTCCAGCGGCGGCAGTCCCAGATACGAATCCAGCCGGACCACTTCCGTCACCACGTCGCGCACCTTCGTCAGAAGCTTCCCGCCCACGTCCTCAATTTCGTCCGCGCGCAATCGCCGAATCTCTTCCACCACCGCCAGCGGCAGCGCAAAATGCGTTGCGCCGCAGCGCACGAACAGCGCCGGCGAAATGATCAAGGTCAACGGCACCTTCAGCGTGAACTTCGTGCCCACGCTCGCCGTGCTCTGCACTTCGATTTCACCGTTCAGCAAGTTCAGGTTGGAGCGCACCACATCCAGGCCCACGCCGCGTCCCGCCAATTCCGTCTTCACAACGGCCGTGGAAAAACCCGGATGGAACAACATTTCGCGCAGGTCGCGCTCCGTCAGGCGATCCGCCGTTTCGCCGGACACCATCCCGCAATCAATCGCGCTTTGCTTCACGCGCTGGTAATCGATGCCGCGGCCGTTGTCTTCCACTTCGATGTAGATGTGATTACCGCGATGATACGCGCGCAGGAAAACCGTGCCTTGCTCCGGCTTGCCCGCAGCCGCGCGATCTGCCGGGCCCTCAATGCCATGTGCCACGGAGTTACGCACCAGGTGCACAAGCGGATCCGAAATCTGCTGAATAATATTGTTATCGAGTTCCGTTTCGCTGCCAGAGAACTCCAGCTCCACCTGCTTCTTGGCCGATTTTGCGGCGTCCCGCACCGTACGCGAGAGCAGGGAATAGAGCGTTCCGATGGGCACCATGCGCGCCGCCGTGATTTCGTCCTGCAGGTGGTGCGCGAGCTTGCTGAACTCGTCGATGTCGCCTTCCACACGCCCGATGAATCCCTCGAGCTGGGAGAGCACTTCATTTACGTCGGCGGAAATTTCCGTCATCGAGCGCGACAAAATGTTGAAGTCGTCGTAGCGGTCCATCTCCAGTTCGCTGAACTCTCCCAGGTACGACGCCTCGCCCGCTGCCGCGCTAGTGAGCATCTTTTGCGTTTGCGACGCGGCCCACGGCGTCCCTAATTGCGATGTTTTCAGCCGGTTGAACTCGTACTTCTCCTGAAACTCGTTGACCTTGTTTTGCAGGCGTTCCTTCGAAAAACTCAGCGTGTCGATCAGCTTCTCGAGTTCCGCCACGCGCCCCAGCATTTTCGTGCGGTTGATCACCAGTTCGCCGACCGTATTCATCATGCGGTCGAGCCGTGCCAGCGCGATGCGCACTGACTTCGATACCGATGCCTGCTTGGCGCTCGCACGCGCGCTTTGTTTCTTCGCGGCGCGTTCCACAACGGGCTTGGCGTTTTCTTCGGCTGCGGCTTCAGATTCTGCCGCGGCAATCGCCGGCGTCTCTTGCTCAACTTCCAGCGGCGCGAACTCCGCGATCCGTCCCAACAGCGAATCCACGCCTGCCCGGATGTCCGCTTCATTCTCCCAGTCCCGGTGCAACGTCTTCTTCAGGACGTCCACGGACTCCAGGCACAAATCCACCAGCGTGGGTGACGGCTGAATCTCGCCATCCCGCATTCGCCCGATCAAATCCTCGACGCGGTGCGCAATCGCCCCCAGCCGCCGCAATCCTACCTGCGCCGCCGATCCCTTCACGGTATGAATCGCGCGGAACAAGCGGTTAATCTCTTCGGGATTGTTATTGCCTTCCAGAGAGAGCAGGCAATCGCTCACGATTTGCAGATGCTCTTCCGCCTCGGGCTGGAAGAACTCCAGAATCTCGTCGGGCACTTCATCGTCGGTCGGCAGCGCATCGAAATACGAGCCCGTCAATCCTACAGGCGCCGCTTCTGCCTCGCGCGCCGCAGCCTGCTCCTCGGCGAGTGCGGCTGCCTCTGCCCGCGCATCCTCTCCGGGCATAGACAAATTCAATGGCGGCGGTTCCGGTGGAAATGCGAACCGGTACCTCTCCTTGAACGCGGCCGCATCTTCCACGTTTTCCTGGCCCGTGTCGCTCATTTCCAACAGGCAGGTTTCCAGCAGGGAAATGCCGTCAGAGAGAAACTCCGTCAGCGGCCCGTGCAAATCGTCGCCCAGCGGCGCATTCAACGCGTACTGAAACACGTGCGCCAGCTTCGCTGCCACTTCCGAAAACCGCGGGAATCCATAACTCGCCGAAGTCCCGCTCAGCGTGTGCGCCGCGATGTACAGCCGCTCCATGTCCTCGCGCCGCGGCGAAACCTCCTGCAACACACCCACATACTCCCGCAAATACTGCAGGTGCTCCGAAGCCTCCTGGAGAAACAGCTCGACGGATTCGTGGTCTGGCATGCTCACGCGTGCCCCTCTGTCACCAATTCCGGCTTGTGCAACTCTTCCGCCGTTGGCTTGCGGTACAAAATGCAATCGCCCAGCACAATGGCCTGGAATTTCACAGGCATTTTCGAAATGGACTCCGAATGCCCCAAAATCAGGTAGCCGCCCGGTTCCAGCGACTCATAAAACTTCTGCACCAGCGTATGCCGCCGCTCTTCCGTGAAATAGATCAGCACGTTCATGCAGAAAATCAGGTCCATGCGCCCCACATACACCGGCGAAGCCAAATTCATTTGCGCGAACGTCACCAGCCTGCGCAGCCGCGGCTTCACCTGGTATCCGTCGTTCACCGCCGTGAAATGCGCCGCCAGTTGTTGCTCCTTCACGCTGGCGATGCTCCGCCCGGAGTAAGTGGCGCGCTCCGCCAGCTTCAACGCGTGCCTTCCTACATCCGTCGCCAATATCTCCACGTTCCAGGCATCCGCGAACGAAAGCGAGTCCAGGATGGTGATGGCGATCGAGTAGGGCTCTTCTCCTGTCGAACACCCCGCGCTCCATACTCGCAGCGTCCGGGGATTCTTCCAGAATTTCTTCGTATGGAGTTCCGGCAGCACGCGCTTCTCGAACGCCTCGAATACGGCCGGGTAGCGAAAGAACGACGTTTCCTGGGTCAGAAGCCGCTCCAGCAGCGCTTCATACTCCACGTTCGATTTGCGAATCGATCGCAGAAGTTCGTTTCCCCGCGTGTGGCCGCGGTCGTGCAGATGTTCGCGCACTCGCGTGGAGAAGAATCTCTCTCGCGATTCGTCAAAATGAATGCCTGTCCGCTCTTCAATCAGCATGCGGATCTCGCTCAGTTCGTGTTCGTTCAAACCGTGTCCCGCCCCGTGGCGTTCGCTCATCTTGGTCACGCTTTTGCCCCGGCCCTGCGCCTGGGCGTTGTTTTATTGCTATCGAACCGCGCCCGCCGGCACCGGCCGTTCCGCTTCTTCTGCTGCTTGAGCCGACTTGGAGTGCGCGCGGAATTGCGCCAGCGCTTCGTTCAACTGGTCAGACAACTTCACCAGTTGACTCACCGTTGCCACCGTTCCGCGTGTTCCTTGCGATGTCTGTCGCGTGATGTTGGAGATGATCTGCATCGCGTGCGCCACGCCTTCCGTGCCGCGCACCTGCTGCTTCGACGCCAGGGAAATTTCTTGTACCAGTTCCGCCGATTGCCGTACCACGCTTGAAATTGCGTCCAGTGCGCGCCCCGCCTGATCCGCCAGGGTTGCTCCGGACTCCACTTCCTTCGTGCCTTCTTCCATGACCACCACGGCTTCGTTCGTCTCCGCCTGGATGGCCTTGATGAGTGCGGCAATGTCTTTCGTGGCGCTGCGGGAGTGTTCCGCCAGCTTGCGGACTTCGTCGGCAACAACCGCGAACCCGCGGCCCGCCTCGCCCGCGCGTGCCGCTTCGATGGCGGCGTTCAACGCCAGCAAGTTGGTCTGCTCGGTGATGTCGTTAATCACGTTGATGATTTCCGAGATTTCCAGTGAGCGATCGCCAAGAGATTTGATCTTTTTCGCCGTCGCCTGCACCGAAGACCGGATGCGCTGCATGCCGTCGAGCGTGTCGCGCACTGCCCGGTTGCCTTGTTCCGCCGCATCCAGCGCGCGGCGCGCCGCTTCCGCGCTGGCTTCCGCGTTGTTGGACACCTGCTTCATCGAGACCGTCAGCTCTTCCACCGCGCTCGAGGTGTTGGTGATTTCCTGGTCCTGCTGAGTGGCGCCCGCCTGCATTTCATCCGCCGCCACCAGAATGTTGTTCGAGCATGCTGTTACTTCCATGGCGGCCTTGCGGACGCGTTCCAGAACCTTGGTGAAGTTGTCGAGCATGTAGTTGATGGAGTCCGACACGTTGCCCAACGCGTCGTTGGTTACTTTGCCGCGCAGCGTCAAATCACCGCGCGCCACCTGATTGATCACTGCCAGCAAGTCCGTGATGCTCCGCTGCAGCGCTTCATTGGCTTCCTGGTTGCTGGACGCCTTCGACACTTTGGCCACCGCGCGGTTCAAATTCTCCGCGATGTAGCCAAATTCGTCGTTCGAAGACACGTCCGCGCGCACCTTGGCGTCGCCCGCGGCCAGCCGTTCGGAAAAGTCCGAGAGCTCGTTCACCGGCGTCAGGATCGCGCTCCCCAGCCGCCAGGCCAATACGATGCTGATCCCCAGCGCGATAATCGCCGGAATGATCAGCCCGCCGGGCTCAAAACCGCCCCCGTTTGAAGCTGACTGACGTCCTGCGCTGTACGCCAGCCACAGCACGGCGGCTAGCGCGACGCCGTTCAGGATCACCAGCGTCCAGATTGTGCTACTCAGTCGCGATTTCATCCCTGCCTCCCCAACTTTCCGAATCTCGTCAGATGCTCGGCCCCGGATAAACTTCCAGGAGCCGGCGTAAATCAATCACCAGAGCCAGCCGGTCGTCGTGTCGTAGCATGCCCACGCAGTGCGGCACGTTTTCCGGCGCTTGCTCCAGCAGGTCTTCCGCTTCATTCACCGAATAGGTCCCCACCACTTCATCCGCCGCAATCCCCAGCCTTAGATCGTCGTGATGGCTATCGCTCCTCAGCGAAGCCACCACCACGTGCTTCGGCAACAACCCGGTGCGTCTGCCTTCCGTCAAGGCAATATCAATTAGCGGCACAATGGCGCCGCGCAAATTGAAAATACCCAGGACATACGCGGGTGCCAGCGGCAGCTTCGTCACCAGCGGCCACTCCAGCACCTCTTCTACATCAAGCACTGGCAGGCAAAACCGTTCGCGTCCGCTCCGGAACACGCAGTACTGCGATTCCGGCGGCCGCTCCGCCACGTTGCCCAGAGCTTCCAGCATCTCCCCGAGTTCCGCATCGGCGGGAAGTGGCTCCAATTGGAAGTCGTCGCTCATCCGTTGCTCTTTCTCCCTTCCTTTACGCGAACCGCCGTACCGCCCGCAGCAACTCCTCCCGCGTAAAGGGCTTCGTCACGTAGCCATCCGCACCCTGTTGCTCACCCCAATAGCGGTCACTCGCGGTGTCCTTTGAGGTCACCAGGATCACGGGAATCGAATTGAACTCGGCGCTGCTTTTCAATTCCCGGCAAACCTGGAAGCCATTTCTCTCCGGCATCACCACGTCCAGCAAAATTACGCTCGGCCGCTCCGCGGTGATGGCTTCTTCCACGCGCTTCGGGTCATTCAAGCCCACCGGCCAATAGCCCTCCGGTTCCAACAGACCCTGAATCAGCCGCACTTGCGACGGCGAGTCATCGACGATCAAGACTTTTTTCTGCACGAGCCTCTACCCCGCATAGTTCTCCACGTCAGAAAAATGCACGTCAGCGGCCAGCTTGGAGGTTCCTTCGGGTGGCGTGTCTATTTTCTTTAACTATAGGAAAAGAAGGAAGTTGCACGTACCTGAGTAGTGGTCATGGACGCCGGGAGGCTGGCGCCGTTGCCTCTTCCGTCTCAGCTTGAGAAGCCGTCTCATCCTCCCGTACTTCGCTGGCAAGCGATGAGAATCGCTGCATCACTTCGTTGATCCGCAGGGCCATTGTGTGGATGGTCTTGATTTGCGCAATCGACTGCGTTGAAAGTTGTCCCGGCTCCAGCAATAACAATTCCGCGTTTCCCAGCAGCGACGTCAGCGCGTTGTTAACGCTGTGCCGCATGTCCATCATGTAGCGGCCCAGCATCGCCTGGTTGGCACTCTCTGCCGCTCGCTGTTCCGCCCGCTCCACTTGCTTCACGGCTTGCGTGCGCCGCAAGGACTCCCCGGCCAGCAGCAGCACCATCTGCGTCCAATCTTCTTTCAATGGCACGTGCAGCAGCCGCGGATACCGCTTTCGCAACAGGCCCAGTTCCGTCGCCTCCGCCGGCGCGCACAAGATCACCGCAACATTCGGCTCCATTGAACGAAGAGCTTCCGCGAGCTTCCCCTCTTTCAATGGGCCGATCACGATCAGATCGGGGGAAACTCCGTCGCCGTTTCTCCATAGATCGCTGGTTACAACGGAAAGGCCGGGAAGCTGGCGTTCCACTTGCCAGCAGGCCGATAGCAATCGAGCAAACTCGGCATCGTCCGTGAGAATCAATACGCTCGTATTTCGCAAGAGTGTTCCGCTCCCTGACTGTGTTTCATGCCTGCCATTGCTCCGCAGCAGGGAATTACAATTTCTCGGCTTCGTCGAGTGCCGAAAGCAGGCGCTTCGTGCTGATTCCCAGGTTCACCGCCGCTTCCGTGTCCTTGGCCTGTTTGGCCATTTCCACGCGTTCCTGAAGGCGCGAAACCTCCACGCGCGCGATGGGCAGCACGCGGTCCAGCCCCGTCGCGTTTCCCGATTCCTTGGCCTTCTCTAGCGCCGCCGTTACCAGCGCCCGCGCCACCACCGCGCGCCGCAGGTCTTCCGCCGCAGGCCCGTCTTCGGTCACAAACGCCGCCACTTCCCATGACGACATCAACAGCCGCGCTCCGCCAACTCGTACCGTTGTCATCGAACGCCCGCGTGAAGGCGGCGCCGAAATCAGTTGCTCCCACACCTGTTCCATGCACGATTCGAAATCGAGCTCCGGCTTCGCTTCCTCGGCTTTGCGAAGTGCGGCAGCTTCCGGCTTCTCGGCCGGACGTGGCGCGCCGCCGTCCGCCGATGCTCCGTTACTGGAAGGAGCCTTTTCACCTACGGGCTTTGTGAGGGCTGCATCCAGCGATTTACCCAGCACACGCACGGCATTGCGATCCACGTCCGCGCGCAACGCCAGCAGTTTCTCGAATGCCTGGCTGACCGAGCGTTCCGTGTATTCTTTCTGGAACGGCTGTTTCCAGTCGTCCGCCAACAACTGCACTTTTGCGATCGGTTCTGAAGACGTCAGCCCATACGTCTGGCAGTCCACTGTCTTTGCCCCGGCCTGCTCCAGGTGGTTGATCCCAGAGCGAATGAAGATCAGGTCTGCGTGCATCAACTCGATCAGCGTCCGCCGCAGCAGGAAATTAAAGCGCACAAACGCCAGCATTGCCGAGGGATCGTAGAACATGCCCCCGGCTTTCTCCTTCACCCGGCGTCCCTCGCTGATGAAATCCGTTTTCAGGATGTCCCGCAGGCTCTTGAATGTCCGCAACGCCGTAATCATTTTCTCCAGAGGCTCACACCATGGCAGCGGCGCCGTATCCACTTCTCCCAGCACCGGCTTCATCACCTGAGCCACATCGTGCAGTTCAATGTGCTTGTGATAAATCTTGGTGGGCACGCTGAGCGCAAAATACTGCACCATCAGGAAGTCGATTTTGTCGCGGTCCATCGGAGACTTCGCGGGTTTCCGCAGGTGCCGCATGATCAGTGCGCGCAGCCCGCTTTCACTGGCATTCAGCGTGGTCATCTGCAGCAGGTGGCGCAACTGGTGCACGAGGACCTGCTGGTCCATGGAATCCAGCCAGGCTTGCGCGCGGCTGAAGAGATCCAGATCCGCCTTCTCCGGCAGAACCCGCTTGTTCGGCGGAAAGGGAATTTCGATTTGCAGATGTTTGGCCAGCGCCAGATAAATAGGGAAGACGGAGCGGATCTCTTCCCACTGCGCTTGCCTTGCACCATCAGGTTTCGGCGGAGCGGGCAAATTCAACGTTGTGATCGTTTTGTTCACGGTTGCCTCATCCATTCGCAGGGGCCTTCCAGAAACCGTACCGCCACCGCTTTGCGTCCTTCTTGATACTGCAAAGCAATCACCGTGGCCTCCGCGGGACGTCCTCCATCTCGTTCCAGCTTCACGCGATCCGCGAATTCCAGCGGCAAACTCGAAAGGAAGATTGCACATTCCGCTGTGCCATACTCCAGCACCGTGCGTTCCTGCAATTTCCCCTGCGCGGGCTGGAGCGGCGTCACTCGCACCGGAAAACGGACGGCGGGTAGTGCTGGAAAGAACCGGGCGAGTTGTTCCGCACATCCCCGTTCATCCGCAATGAGTGTCATTTCGCGCTTCTGCCCCGTTGCCACTAAACCGCTGATCTCGCAAGCTCTGATCGCGTGGCGAGCAAGAACACACCCGGCACGGACCGGGACACAATGTCCCGAGGAGGGAATTGCACGCCGACCACCAAATTTTGTTGAGGAATACGAACTCTGGAAATTGCAGAAAGGCCAAGGCTTAGGTTTTTCTGCCAATCAGGTTGTTTTCCAACCGTCTCAGCCTGAAACGCCTCCGTCTCACTCTTCTCTGAGAGAGTCTCTCTCTCTCCTGAGACGTACTACTGCCCCGCCGCGCGCGCCGCCGCTTCATTTTCGTCCTGTTGCCCATTCCCGCGGAGTGGAATGTTGTAGCGCTTCAGTTTCCGGTACAGCGTGGCACGGCTGATGCCGAGCATTTTGCCGGCCAGTGCCTTGTCGCCATGCGCCTGCTCGAACACGCGCAGGATGGTCATACGCTCCATCTCCGCCAGCGCCGTGGTCGAAAGGGATGCGGCATCTTGCGGGGTCATCTCGCTGCTCATCGGCTGCTCCGTGCGAATCGCCGGTGGCAAGTCTTGCACGTCAATCACCGCCTGATCGCCCAGGGTCACTGCTCGCGCAATGCAATTCTCCAGTTCGCGCACATTGCCCGGCCAGTCGTACTGCAGCAGGCTCTTCATCGCCGCCGCCGTTACTTGGAGAGGCTTCGTCGGTGTGTAGCGATTCAGGAAGTGGTGTACCAGCATCGGGATGTCCGCCCGGCGCTCGCGCAGCGGCGGTATATGCACGGTCACCACGTTCAACCGGAAATACAGGTCCTTGCGGAACGTCCCTGTGCGATAGGCAGACTCCAGGTCGCGGTTCGTCGCCGCGATCACCCGCACATCCACCGCGTGCCGGTCATTGCTACCCACCGGCCGCACTTCTTTTTCCTGCAGCACGCGCAGCATCTTCGCCTGCATCTCCAGCGGCAATTCGCCGATTTCGTCCAGAAAGATGCTGCCGCCATTCGCCGCCTGGAACAGCCCCATCTTCGATTTCATTGCGCCGGTGAACGCGCCCTTCTCATACCCGAACAATTCACTTTCCATCAGTGTGGGCACCAGCGCGCCGCAATCCACGGCCACGAACGGGGTTTGCGCCAGCATCCCGCGAAAATGGATCGCGCGCGCCACGAGTTCTTTGCCCGTTCCGCTCTCTCCCGAAATCAGCACGGGTGTTCGCGTGTCTTTCAGCCGCGAAATCATCCGCAAAACATCTTGCATTCCGGAGGAAGTGCCGATAATGCCATCCAGGTTTTCCTCAGTGCTCACGCGCTCGCGCAGGAACGCGTTCTCGTTCACCAGCCGCACCTTTTCCGCCATGCGCTGCAGCAGGAGCCGCATCTTCTCCACGCGGAAGGGCTTCTCGATGTAGTCGTACGCTCCCAGTTTCATCGCGTCCACGGCCGATTCGATCGAACCGTGGCCCGTCATGATCGCTACTTCCGTGCGCGGCAGCACCGCCTTGATCTGCTTCAGCAGTTCCACGCCGGACTGGTTTGGCAGCTTCAAATCCGTCAGCACCAGGTCTGGCGGGTCCGTCTCCAGCCGCTGGATTGCCGTCTCCGCGCTCTCTGCCTCATTGCAGTTGTAGGCCAGCGAGCTTCCAATGGTCATGCAGAGCCGGCGGATGCTCTGCTCGTCGTCCACTACCAGAAGTTTAATTCTCAGATCTTCGCTCATGGTTTTCCGAAGGTCGTCTCCACTATGGAAATAAGTTGCTGAACCCGAAATGGTTTCTCGATGCAGGGCGTCGCGCTCTCCGTCAATAGAGCCTGCGTTTCGCTGTTCGCCGTATCCCCGCTGATCAGGATGATGCGTTCGCTCAGCTCCGGCCGGTTCTCCTTGATCCAATGATGGACGTCCGCGCCATTAATCTTTCCCGGCATCCGAATGTCGGTAATCACGCCTGCGTACGTTCCCTTCGCCAGTTGCCGCAGGCCTTCATCCCCGTTTGCCGCTTGCACCACGGTATACCCTCGCCGTTCCAGTGCCGCGCGCACAAAGGCGCTTACCGAGGTCTCATCCTCGATCAGCAGGATCGGCGAAAAGGCCCGCGCTGCCGTCGGTGAGCTCATCGCCCCGCCTCATTCGCTGCCACGGCCAGCGCCGTCTCCGTCGCGCGCGGCAAGCGCACCAGGAATGTGCTTCCGCTTTCCCCGGCATTCTTCCAGCAGAGAATCTCTCCGCCATGCGCGCGCACAATTCCGTAGCAGATGCTCAATCCCAGCCCCGTGCCTTTGCCTGCCTGCTTGGTGGTGAAAAAAGGATCAAAAATGCGCTCGGGGTCGCTGACGCCCGTTCCGTTATCCACGAAAGTCACCTCAATCGAGTCGCCCGCGCATTTTGTTTCGATGCGGATCCGCCCGTGATTTCCTGACTCCTGGATGGCGTCGTAGGCATTGTTCAGAATATTCAGGAACACTTGCTGGAGTTGTTGCGCATCTCCCAGTGTTTCCCCGATACCTTCGTCGAACTCTTCCACCACCTCGACCCCATGGCTCGCAAAATCGTAGCTTCGCAGCCTGATCGTTTGCCGCAACACCGTGTTCACCTGCACGGGCTCTTTCTGCGTTGGCCGCTGCCGCGCGAATCGCAGCAGGTCCTGCACAATCTCCTTCGTCCGCTGCGTCTCCTGCAGGATGATCTGCAAGTCCTCGCGCGCCGATGCAGGCATCTCCGGATTTTCCAGCAGCAGGTCCGTGAACCCCAGAATTGCGGCCAGGGGATTGTTCACTTCGTGGGCCACGCCGGAGACCAATCGCCCGATCGTCGCCATCTTCTCGGAGTGCGCCAGTTTCGCCTGCAACAGCGCCGCGTCCGTGATGTCCGTCATTACCACCACCACGCTGTTCACCTGGTTGGTTTCATCCCGCATGGGGCTCAAGCTGATGGAAAAGTGCCCCATTGACGCGTCGCTCCGCCGCACCCGCAGTTCCAGATTCTCCACCTGCTGCCCATGCGCCGTCGTCTGCAACGCTGCCTCAAAATCCCCTCGGTGCGACGCTTCCACCCACTCCATCAGCCGGTGCCCGATCATCTCGTCTTCCACGTACCCCATCTCGTAGCACCGCCGGTTCGCGTAACTGATCAGCCCCGCCGTATCCAACACCAGAATCATGCTCTGCGTGGTATTCAGAATCTTCTGGTTGAAGTCGCGCTCTCGCTGCAACTGCGACTGGAACATTCTCTGCTCCGTCACGTCCAGCATCAGCCCGCGGATCTGCACCACCCGGCCCTGCTTATCCCGCACCGCGCTGATGTTCTGCAGCGTGTGCAGCAGACTCCCGTCTTTTCGCCGCAGCGTCTCTTCGTAGTTCCGCAACGCGCCGCGCTCCGCAATGGCCCGCACCAGCCTTTCTTTCGCCGCCGGTGTGGGATACAGGTGCGTGCTCACATCCGCTTGCAGCAGTTCCGCGCGCGATTCGTAGCCCAGCATCCGCACCATGGCGTCATTGACGTCCAGAAACTGCCCCTCGGGGGTCGCAAAAAAGAGTCCTTCCTGGATGCTGTCAAACAGCTCGCGGTATCTTCGTTCCGCTTCTCTGCGGTCCGTAATATCTTTCAGGACGTGAATCGTTCGCGTCTCGTCTTCCGTCACTCCCCGCGTTCGCGATGTGGACACCAGAAACGTCCGCCCGTCGGACGTCGCGATGTACTCTTCCCGTGATTCATTGGTGTTGCGGCAGAACGGGCAGGGCAGCGCACTTCCCGTTTCCGCAATGTGCCGCAAGCTGATCATTGGCTCGCCTACCAGCGCCACCGGCGATCTGCCCAGATGCGTTGCCAGCGACCGGTTCGTCCTTACAATCCTTCCTCGCTGGTCATGTACCGCAATGTAGTCGCTGATCGCATCAATATCTTCCACCCACTGCTTCTTGGATCGCTCCAATTGCGCAAAGCGCCGCACCTTCTCCATCGAGAGCGCTGCATGGCTTCCCAGTACGGCCAGCAGTTCGTCTTCTTTTGGCGGGAACTCTGCCTTTCGCCGCACCAGGCAAAGCGTCCCCATCAACTCCCCGTCGCTCGCATAGATTGGATAGAACGCGCAATACTTCGCTGTCTCACCCAGCGGCAGCACTTCCAGTCCTGGCCGCTTCCGCCGCACATTCTCCAGCACCCAGGCCCGCTCCCGCTCCCCGCCAGGAAATTCCGTCCCTTGCGAATACAGCTCCACCTTGCTTCCCAGGATCTCGCCCACACCTCCCCATTCCGAGTTCAACATTTCCGTTGCTCGAGCCGCAAAGCCCGCCAAAAACACGGGCAGGTCTCGTGACTTCGCCGCTTCCACTACCAAATCCATCAGTTCCTGGGAATAGTCACGCTTGGATTGCCCGGAATTCTCCTGGCCACGAGCAGCCGCTGGACGGCGGACACGAAATTTCTTGCGATCACGCATGGGGGCTTAGGGGCTCTGCGTGCGTCTCAATTTAAGAAGCCACGCACCCCCACGCTACTCAGCCATCTCATTCTGAGTCAAATCCTGTTCCTGGCGATGGTACGCATGCGTTACCTGCTCTTTCGTCCTGGCCCTTGCTCGTCTCAGCGTGAGACCGTTCCTCGCGAACGACCGCCTCCGTGAGACGTTCCTGTTTGCCTTACGAATCTCGCGCTCTTTCTCCCTGTTCTCTATCTTGCTAGAAGAAAAGACGTTACTCACCTTGTGCACAAGAATTGCACGATTCCTGAGGCTCCTCTTACGCTGGCACTGCACTTGCCTTCTCTTGCATGGGGTAGTTTTACGCCTGAGGAGGCTGTAGTGTACATCCGATTCCAATGGACAAGAAAAATCCTTGTCGCCGTTGCGGCCAGCCTATTCGCGTTGTCGCTGGCCAGTTCGCAGACGGTCAATGACGAAGGCCACCGCAAAGCCAAGAGCAAGACTGCTCCCATTTACCCAGAGTTGGCTCGCCGCATGAACATCACCGGTAAGGTCAAGATCGAGCTGGTAATCGCACCTGACGGCCACGTGCGCAGTACGCGGGCCATCGGCGGGCATCCGGTTCTGGTGCAGTCCTGCGTGGATGCGGTTAGAGATTGGAAGTACGAGCCGGCTAGCGAAGAGACCACACAGATTGTCGAATTTGATTTCAGACCGCAGTGATCCGGGTGGCGTTGGGCCTCTTGGGGTCGCTTGTCGTTTTGGGTTTTTGTTCCTGTATTGGGGAGTGGAGGAAGTGACGCAATGACCATTGGAAAGCAGTTATATCGAAGTTTTGGAGCGATCCTGCTCACCCTGCTCGGTCTACTTATCGTGGACGTCGGCGCGATCCTGAAGGCTCGCTCCGCCAATGCTGAAGTCACGGACACTTTAAAGGACGTCCGCGCCGCGGAGGCTGTCCGTTACCAGATCATGCAGAACCGTCTGAACCTCAACAACTTCCTCCTCAGCGGTGATCCCCGCGATGAGGACAAGGTCAATCACGGTTTTGCGGAACTTTCCGACGTTATCAAGCGCGGCCAGTCCAGCACGCCGAACGAATACCTGCGCACCGCTCTCATTCAGGTGGAGAGCACGGAAGCCAGTTGGGCCGACAATTTTGCCAAGCCGCTCCTCGCCAAGCGCCATCAGGTTGACGCTGGCGACGCCACCGTCTCCGACCTCCAGATCTTCTACTTGCAGAAAGATCCCGCTTCCTGGCTCGCCAAATCTTCAGCCGTCCTCGATCAAGCCAATTCGGATATAAGCCGCTCCCTTGAGGATTCGCAGAAGACCGCCAGAACTGCCAGCACCCTCAGCTTCATCCTGGTCCTCGTCGGCACAATATTTGCCATTGCCTTTGGGCTTTGGACCGCGTTCCGGACGGCCAATTCCATCACCCAGCCCCTGCAGCACCTCATCACCGTCGCGCAGGAAATTGGCGATTCCGGCGACCTCGACCAGAACATCGATATCCACCGCAATGACGAAATTGGCGCACTCGCCACCACCTTTAACAATATGGTCGCTTACCTGAAGGAGATGGCCAGCGTTTCCATGGCCGTTGCTGAAGGGGATCTCACTGTCGAAGTCGCCCCACGCTCCAAGCGCGACACCCTTGGCAATGCCTTCCTTCGCATGTCTCACGGCTTGCAGGACATTGTGCGCACTACGCGCGATGGCGCCGCCCAAGTCTCCGCGGGCTCCAATCAGGTTGCGGGAGCCGCCGACGAATCCGCCAAGGTCAGCGTCCAGGCCTCCTCCGCCATTGAGGAAGTCACCAGCACCATGCACGAAATGAGCATCAACGTGCAGAACGTTGTCAAGAACACCCAAGTGCAGGCCTCCAGCGTCGCCGAAACTTCCGCTTCCATCGATCAGATGGTCACTTCCATTCAGCGCGTCGCCGATACCGCCAAGGTCCTCCTGGACATCGCCAATCGTTCCCGCGAAGAAGTGGTCACCGGTATTCAGACGATGGAGAAGGCCACCGACGGCCTCAACCGTACCAACCGCGCCATTCAATCTTCCGCGGAAATCATCAATATTCTCGGCCACCGCGCCGACGACATCGGCAAGATCATTGAAGTGATTGACGACATCTCCGAACAGACCAACCTGCTCGCCCTCAACGCCGCCATCGAAGCCGCGCGCGCCGGGGAGCATGGTCTCGGATTCGCCGTTGTGGCCGACGAAGTCCGCAAGCTCGCGGAAAAGTCCACCCAGTCCACCAAGGAAATTGCCGACCTCATCCAGAGCATCCAACGCGAAGCGCGCCAGGCCGTCGAGAACATGGAGCACAGCACGCGCATCGTCGAGGAAGGTCTCAGCCTCGGCAACGATCTGGGCTCCGCGCTCCACAAGATTTCCGACGTTGTCACGGAAGTCTACAAGTTCTCCCAGGAAATCGGCGCGGCCACCAACGAGCAGTCCGTGGGCTCTTCGCAGATCGCCAAAGCCACCAACCGCCTCACCGAAATCACCCAGGAGATTAACTCCGCGGTCGAAGAACAGGCTTCCGGGGCCCAGGCCGTCGTTCGCGCCATGGACAAAATGCGGGAACTCGTGCAGCAATCCGCTTCCAGCTCCACCGAGCTCTCGGCCGCCGCCGAGCAGATGCTCAAGCTGTCTCGCAACTTGCTCGAAAACATGGGGCGCTTTGTCCTCGACGGCAACGGCCAGCTTCGCTCTCGTCGCGACGCCGCTGCGCCGCGCCGCCACGCTCCGGCCACAGAATCCAGAGAGTACGAATACGCCGAAGTCACGCGTTCCTGAACCGGAGACTGCTTCATGGAGAAAGACCTTCAAGTCGTCGGCTTTCGCATCGGAAACGAAACATACGGCGTTCGCATCGCTTCCGTCCGCGAAATTGTCCGCGTCCCGGAAATTACTTCGGTGCCTAACGCTCCGGACATCATCGAAGGGGTCATCAACCTCCGCGGCAAGATTATTCCCGTCATGGATCTCCGCAAGCGTTTCCGTTTCGCGCCCGCCCAGCCGGACAAAAAGAACCGCATTCTTGTCGTCGAACTCGATAACAAGCTCCTCGGACTGATTGTCAGTTCCGCGTCCGAGGTGCTCAAGATTCCGCCGTCAGAAATCGAATCGCCCGGCTCCGTCTTCGCCGAAGGCGAATCTAGTTACGTCACCGGCGTGGGTAAGCTCAAGGGCCGCCTTATTATCCTCCTGGATATTGCCAGGCTTTTGCGCCAGCCGGAATTCAAGAAACTCGAGGAGGTCGCGGAACCCGTCGGGATGGCTCGCTAGCGTCTTCCTCTTTTCCGGAAGGGCCGCCATTCGCTGAAGTTTCCGCCCGTACTCAGCATGGGAACGATTACTGCGCAGGTTCAGCTCACCGAAGCGGAACTCAAGCTCCTGCAGACCCTCGTCTACCAGGAATGCGGCATGTATTTTGACGAACGCCGCTCCCACTTCCTCAAGGACCGCTTGCAGCGCCGCCTGAAGGCTTGCCAACTCGAATCCTTCTACAGCTACTACCGCCTGCTTACCAGCCGCGAAGGGCGCGCCGAGCTTGCTCTGCTTCTCGAGAATCTCACCGTCAACGAAACCAGTTTCTTCCGCAATCGCCCGCAGCTCGATTTACTCCAGAAAGGCGTGCTCGAGGAAATCCTCCACCACAAACAGGAGCGCCGCGATTGGAATCTTCGCGTATGGTCCGCCGGGTGTTCCGCCGGTCAGGAGCCTTATTCCGTTGCGATCCTGATATGCGACGCACTTGCCTACTATTACCTGCGCAATCCTCTTCCTTTCGAAATGCCCTCACCCAAGCCGCTCATTCCTCCGCCCTGGAAACTGGAAATGGTCGCCTCCGACATTAGCTACGCCAGTTTGCGCCACGGTCAGGAAGGCAGCTACTCCGAAGTTCAGATGGAGCCTGTGGACTACACGACGCGCCTGCGTTATTTCGAGAAGGCCGGTGACAAATACACCGTCAAGTCGCAGCTCAAGGAACTCGTACAATTCGACTTCCACAATCTGAAAACCGAATTCTTGCCGCGCCGCAATGACATCATCCTCTGCCGCAACGTGATGATCTATTTCGACGAAGCCGAGCAGAAGCGCCTCATCGAAAAGTTCTGGCACTGCTTGAATCCCGGCGGATATCTGCTTGTCGGCCACGCGGAGAGTCTCTTCGGTCTCACGCAGAAATTCCGCATGGTCCATGAAAACAATGGCACCGCCTACAAGCGTCTCGAGGTGAACGGTTGAGCTTCCTGCCCGAGGATCGGAGTTCGGAGCTTCGCGCGCTCTTCTTTGAGAGCGCCGAGGAACTCCTCCAGACCATCAACGAAGTTGGTCTGCGCCTCGAACAGCATCCCGCTGACGAGGAACTCCTCCGTAGTGTGCGCCGCGCCGTCCACACCCTTAAAGGCGACTCCGCGGCCTGCGGTTTCCAGAAGCTCAGCGAAATCTCCCACGAACTCGAGGATATCCTCACGCTACAAATCGGCCAGACTCACGGCGTGAAACTCGCCGAAGTGGTCCTTGCCGCCGTGGACACGTTTGAGAGCATGCTGAGCGCCTATCAGAAGCAACTTGAGCCGCCCCCGGCGACTCCCCTGCGCGCGCTCATCCAGCGCTTGCTTGAGGCACCCGCTGCTTCACAAGCCAGCGGAGAATCCGCCCACGCCGAAGTCCCCGCAACTTTCCGTTGGAGCGAGTACGAACAGCTTATGATTTCTGAAGCGCTCCTCCGCGGCGACAACGTTTATAACATCGCCTTGCGCATTGATCCCAACAGCGCCATGCGCGCCGCCGCCTTTCAACTTGTCCGCAATGTCCTGCACGCCTGCGGCACCGTCATTGCCCTTCGCCCGGAAGACAACCTCGCCGCTGCTTCCGTGGAAATCGTCGAGGCCGCCATTGCCAGCGCGCATCCCATCGAGCACGTCGCCCATCGCTGCCGTATCCCTTCGGTCGTTTCCCATCAGCGCATCGAACCCGCCCATACGGCGGAGTCTGCCGAGCACGAACTCATAGGAGATATGCTGGAAGCGCAGGCCGCCCAGATCGCCACGCGCGCCGCTGATTCCACGGAATCCGCCGCCAGGCAGGCGCCCGCTTCTGCCGTCGCTGCCGTTGCCGAAGCCACCTTGCGCGTGGATGCTTCCCGCATCGAAGCCGTGATGAACCTTGTCGGCGAATTGATCATCGGCAAGTCCATGCTGCATCGCACGCTTTCCGAATTCGAAGCGAAACACGCGCGCGATCCCGTCCGTGCCAAGCTGGCGGAAGCCCTTGCGTTTCAATCGCGCGTCCTGGATGAACTCCACAAGTGCGTGCTGAAGATCCGCATGGTTCCCGTCGAGCAGCTTTTCCGCCGCTTTCCACGCGTTGTTCGCGACGTCGCCAAACTCTGCGGCAAGGACATCGCCCTCGAAGTGGCCGGCGAACACACCGATCTGGACAAAGGCATCCTCGATGCGCTCGCCGAACCGCTCACGCACCTTGTCCGCAACGCCGTCGATCACGGCATCGAGCCTTCCAGCGAACGCCTCAGCGCCGGAAAGCCCGCTCGCGGCACTGTTTTCCTCAACGCATATCATCAAGGCACGCAGGTTGTCATCGAAGTGCGCGACGATGGACGCGGCATCGATCTCGATCTGATTCGCGAACAAGCGGTTCGCAATGGTTTGCTCAAGCCCGACGAAGCCCAGCGTCTCGACGCCCAGGACGTCCTCAACCTCGTCTTCGAGCCCGGTTTCAGCACCGCTTCCGAAGTCACCGAAGTTTCCGGGCGCGGCGTAGGTATGGATGTGGTGCGCACCGTGCTTGATCGCCTCAAGGGCACCGTCCACATTTCCAGCACCAAAGGGACGGGCACGAGTATCCAGCTTCGCGTTCCGCTTACGCTTGCCAGCATTCAGACTCTCCTGTTTCGAGTGGGTGGCCGCCTCTTTGCCGTGCCGCTCTCTTCCGTCATTGAAATCACCCGCGTCAATGAAAAGGACGTCACCCGCGTGGATCAGCGTGAAGTTCTCCGTTTGCGTGAACAGATTCTCACGCTCGTGCGCCTCAGCGGCCTGAACAAGATTCACGCCGTCGATGTCCCCGATGGCCAAAAGAAAAAAAGCTTTGTGATCGTCATCGGCGTTGCGGAAAAGCGTTTCGGCCTGGTTGTGGATAGTCTTGTGGGCGAGGAAGAGTTGGTCATCAAGGCCCTGCCCGGCGAAATCGTCGCCAGCGATCTCGTCAGCGGCGCTTCGATTCTCGGCGACGGCACGGTGGTCCTCATTTTGAACGTGCCCGCCATTCTCACGCGGCTGTCCCGCTCCTTACCTTTGGGGGCCATCGCATGAAGGAACGCGTCCGAGTCCTGGTGGTCGATGATTCCGCGCTGATGCGGAAATTGATCCCCATTATTCTTGAGCGCGACCCGGATATTGAGGTCGTCGGCACCGCCATGGATGGCGCTTTTGCCTTGCGCAAAATCGCCGAACTCCATCCCGATGTTGTTACTCTCGATCTCGAAATGCCCCGCATGGACGGCATCGAAACCCTGCGCATGATTATGCGCAGCGCTCCGCTTCCCGTCATTGTCTTTAGCACCCATTCAAAGGAAGGCGCCTACTCCACCTTCAAGGCGCTGGCTCTCGGTGCCATCGACTTCGTTGCCAAGCCCAAGGAAGCCGCGGCTGGCCATCTCGATCCCATTGCTTACCAGCTCATCGAGAAGATTAAGGTTGCCAAGCGCGCCGGTGGCCGCAAAGCCCTTCCCAAGCCTCAGGTCGAGGTCGTCGCGCCCGCAAAAAAACGCTCTCACGTTGCGCTTCCGCCCAATCGCGTCATCGCCATCGGCATTTCCACCGGCGGCCCCAACGCGCTGCAATATGTGCTTTCGCAGATTCCCAGCGATTTTCCCGCCACCTTCGTCGTCGTTCAGCACATGCCCGAAGGATTTACGGACATGTTCGCCCGGCGCCTCGATGAATGCTGCGCCCTGGAAGTCCACGAAGCCAAGTCCGGTGACTTACTGGTCGCTGGGCGCGTGCTGATCTGCCCCGGCAATCGCCACATCATGGTGCGCCGCATGCCCCGCGGGGAGATGGTGGTGCTCTCCGATAGTCCGCCGATCAACGGCCATCGCCCTTCCGCGGACGTGCTCTTTCACTCCGTGGCCCAGGAATTCGCGCTCACCGCTGTCGGCATCCTGATGACGGGCATGGGCGAAGACGGCGCCGAAGGTCTTGGCGCGATCAAAGCCTCTGGTGGCCATACCATCGCCCAGAGCGAGGAGACATGCATAGTCCCCGGCATGCCGCGCGCCGCCATCCTCAAGGGCTACGCCAACAAGATTATTCCACTCGATAATCTCGGCGCCTATCTGCTCAACCAGTACGGCGGCGATCGCGGCAATCCGGATAGAAACGACGCGCACGAGAAGACCGACAAAACGGACAAGAACGAAAGGACACCAGTTTCGACGCCGCGTGCCTGACCGGCCACGGCGCCAAAGGAGAAGGTTATGCAACAGTTTCAACCCTTACTTCGCAAAGACCAGCAGCCGGTCCGCTACCTGGTCGTGGACGACTCCGTCTTCGCCCGCAAGAATCTCATCAAGATGATCGAGCTCTTCGGCGGCGAAGTAGCCGGTGAAGCCGGTGACGGTTTGACCGCCATCGCCGAATTCAACCGCTCCAAGCCCGATATTGTGCTCATGGACATCACCATGCCGCAAATGGAAGGCATTGAGGCCGTCGAGCGCATCGTGCGCCAGCATGGCGACGCGCGCATCGTCATGGTCTCTTCCGTCGGCTATCAGGAGAACATTCTGGCGGCGCTGCAGAAGGGCGCGAAGCACTTCGTCCAGAAGCCCGTCAAGCCCGAAGTGCTCTACGAAATTCTTCGCTATGTTCTTGGAGACGATCCCAACGGTGCGGGCGTACCCGTGGCGTTGGCCGAGGAGCAACATTCATGAGGATGGAACTCATTCAGCCGTTCATCAATGCTGCTGATGCCGTGTTCGCTGAATCGCTGCAAGCGCCCACGCGAATTGCCGACCTCTCCATGGATGAGAACACCTATCGCCGCAAGGGTGTCGCCGCGCTCGTAACCATCAAGGGTGACATCCAGGGCCGTGTGATCCTCGATCTTGCTCCCGAAGTCGCCATGCGCGTGGCCAGCCAGCTTGCCGGCGCCGAACTCCCGGAAAGCGAGCAGGTCATCCGCGAAACCGTGTGTGAACTCGCCAACATGGTCATCGGCAATTCCGTTACGCTGCTCAACGACCAGGGTTTCCGTTTCAAGGTGCTTCCGCCGGAAATTCACATGAACGAGGAAGGCCTTGCGGGCAGTGTCGATACCGAAGCCATGGTCCTGTGCATCGAAACGCCCTGCGGCGAAATCTACATCAATATCGCCATGCACTATCTCCATCGCCGCCGCCGCGAAAGCGCCACCGTCCCCGCGCTCGACTGAACAGCCACTCATCTTGTTGGGTATTCGCATTCTCTGACGCATTCGCTAACGCCTGGACATGATGTCTCGTCGGTGTTAGGATATAGTAAAGCTAGCTGACATCTAGCTTAGAATTGGTTGCCACACATGAAAGAGATAGGGGCCTTCGAGGCCAAAAACAAGCTCGCTCATCTTCTTGATTTGGCTGAAAAGGGCGAGGAAATCATCATCACGCGTCATGGTAAACAGGTCGCACGGCTCCTGCCCATCTGCAGGCCATTCGACCGCGAGGCAGCTCGTCAGGCCGTCGAGGAGATCAGGGAGATGAGAAAAGGCATGCGACTGGACGATGCCACGATCAAGGAACTCATCAACGAGGGGCGCTCTTGATCGGCGTAATCGATGCTTCCGTGGCACTGAGTTGGTTTCTCCAGGATGAGCAAAGTCCCGCGAGCGACCGACTATTTGCGCTGGTGGCTGAGGAAGGCGCTGTGGTCCCTTCGCTATGGCGGCTGGAAATCGCAAACGCTCTGCAGGTGGCTGTGAGACGTAACCGGATCGACCGAGCTTACCGGGACGGTACAATTCAGAGGGCTGGGCGGCTGCCAATTGAAGTTGATCCTGAGACCGACACCCATGCTTGGACCAGGACTCTGCACCTCTCCGAGCGTCATGACATTACCGTTTACGATGCGGCCTATTTAGAACTGGCGCTCCGCCGCGGTGTCCGGCTCGCCACGCGTGATCGGGATCTTGCTAGAGCTGCCATCAACTCTGGCGTAACCGTATTGCCCGTCAATTGATCCAGTTACGCCTCATCAGCACAAGTTTCGTGGGGAGTCCGCGGGCTTGCAAGTGATGTTTAGATAAAAAAAGCCGCCGCTTCCCTCGCCTAGCGTCAGGCGTAGAATGGCTCTAAATACCCGGAGGGAGCCCCGATGAATCCCAGAGAACGCCGCTTCATTCTCGCGATAGTTTTCCTCGTGGCGTGTTATGCAGTCGCCGCAGGATGCGAAGCGGGTTCGCAAAGAGGTGTAACCATGCGATTGGAATTGCAGAGTTCTGATTTCGCTTCCGGCGCAAACATTCCGAAACAGTTCACTTGCGATGCGGCAGACATTTCGCCAGCCCTCACTTGGAACGACCCGCCCGCCGCGACGCAGAGTTTCGCTCTCATCGCTGACGACCCCGACGCACCCGTGGGAACCTGGGTGCATTGGGTGCTG
>Ga0209039_10000109_pt1 | contig 71900 bp, 58 predicted proteins | sample BogFormECP12_OM1_FD_188238 | JGI IMG/M metagenome (GOLD analysis project Ga0209039, IMG submission 188238) | Bog forest soil microbial communities from Calvert Island, British Columbia, Canada - ECP12_OM1 (SPAdes) (version 2) | ecosystem: Environmental > Aquatic > Freshwater > Wetlands > Bog ...
ACGACAGACCCTCGTTGAATGCGGCAACCCCAAAACGAGAAGAAAAGTGTTACCTATGTCCCTGGAATAACGTGTAACCCATGTACCCGGACCATACCACCAAGGTGGGTAACAAGGCGCTGCAGCGGATCGGTGGGAAAAGGCACCCACCTCCCGCTGAGCTTTCCGTTCGGCCATGAAATCCGGAGGTTGCTTGTATAGACATGGTATGATATAATGTCATACTATCGTCAGGAGGGCGAGAAGATGGCTAAGGAAAAGATAGCAATTACACTGGATAAGGAATTCATTGGTGAATTAGATGGGCTAGTCAGAAGGCATGTTTATCAAAACCGTAGTCAGGTCATCCAAGAAGCGGTAAGTGAAAAGCTACTACGCCTGAAACGAAGCAGGCTGGCGATCGAATGTGCCAAGCTCGACCGTGTAGCTGAGAAAGCTATGGCCGAGGAGGGACTGAGCGAGGACGTGAGCCAATGGCCCGAGTACTGAGAGGGGAGATTCGGTGGGCGGATTTGAACCCCACGCGGGGAAGGGAGCAAGCTGGGCTTCGTCCCGTTTTGATTCTGAGTCACGACATTTTTAATGAGCGGTCGGGGACGGTCATAGCTGTCGCAATTACAAGCCAGCCACAAAGAGCGGGATTCCCTTTAACACTTGAGCTGAAAACCGGCAAACTGCCAAAACAGTCTTGGGTTAAGATCAGTCAAATTCGGACTCTCTCTGTAGAGAGAATCGGAAAGCTTATGGGCAAGGCTACTCAAGAAGAAATGATTCGGGTAGTCGAAGGTCTAAACGAGATAATTGCGTAACCACGCCATGCAGCGGATACGGCGACACTCGTAGCCAAGCAATCTCAAAGACACAGGCATTAGCCTTGCGGGTCCTGGCCGATCGACCTGGCCTTGCCCCTGAAGACCTATGATATATTAAAAGAACTGAAGAGGAAACAGGGTGTCGATATGGCGAAGCACTCCCATGATTTTGCAGAAACGTTTGACGGTATTTTGGGCTATGGTCTTGACAGGCAGACCGACGAGAATACAGTACAAGTCTACCTACAGAAATTTTCGGACGATCGTCTGATGAAAATCATCCTGAAACGGATGACCGATGAAGATTTAACTGAGGTGTTCGAGATTATAGGTAAAATGTTGAGAAAGTATCTGACCGAGCCGGAATATCACCAACTGTTTCTCAAAGAATGATCAGCTCTATCATTCTCCGCATTACGTGTACCGGTTTGGATTCAAGATGCATACCGAGGCGCTCCGAGGACTGGACTACGGAGACGTACCTTGGGGTACATCGAGTAAGGACAGGCCGAAGGGCAACGAAGGTAGGCGCTTGAAGGCAAATCGGTATCAGGTGATCTCGGAAATAGGGGCCTCCTGCATCCAGATTTCATGCATGGACCGGTACAGGTCCTCACTCACCGAGACCTTGTAGGGTGTGGGATTAACAGCTCTCAGGTGATCAGGGCGTACTACGGAAATCTGATCAATGACGTAGTCGCGGATAACATCGAGCGGAGGGAAAGCGAAGGTCTGGCGGCCGTTCCAGACGCACTTGTGGAGAGGAATGACATTCTTCGGTACCACGTAGGCGCGCTTCGCTTCTCTTAAGGGATGACGGCACAGAATCCGTTCACCGATTGCTGGAGGCTCTTTTCCTGCTTCGATCATCAAATCTATTACCGGATGCCGATCATCGCCTATAAGCCTGTAAATCTCTTTCCGGCCGGGGATCGTCATTTTGTCCGGCTCGTCGGAAAGCTTAATCCTTGGCTGGCCATTTACGGCAACGAGCTTATACACGCAGCCGAGAGCCGGCTGCGCTCTGCAGGTGACCAGGTGTGTGCCTATGCCGAAGATATCAATCTCGTGTCCCTGCTGTGCGAGAGAGTAAAGGATCGCTTCGTCGATATCATTGCTTGCCAGGATGGAAAGAGCGCCGAAGGATTCTATCGAAAAAACCTCGGCTGCTTTTCGGAGCAGCTTCCTCGTCTCTTTTGAGAAGTAAGCGAGATCGCCCGAGTCGAGCCTGATCCCGATAGGTTTGTGTCCGGTTTCTATAAGCGCGAGGGCAACGCAGATAAAGTTCGGTACGCCGGATTCCAGCGTGTTATACGTGTCCACAAGCGCTAGAAGACCATCCGGGAAGGCTTGCGCATAAGAGATGAACGCGGCAAGCTCGCCATCGTTGGTGTGGTCGTAGCCGAGTTTATAGCGATACCGAAGCACGAGCCCGAGAAAATCATGGACCTTTCCATCCGGTCCGGCCAGTTGAGGATTGGTAATCTCGTCCAGGCCGAAAAAGGCGCTGACGTAAGAATGTGCCATGGTCCCTTTTGTCGGAAGTCCGAAGAGCTGCCCGGCCCGAACATTGCTCGTTGCATTAAACCCGCCGATGTAGCTGTACCGAGAGGCGGAAACAGCGCCATCAGGCCCTTGGGCCCGGCGAAGACCGAATTCGACCAGTCCTTTATTTTGACCGGCGGCCAGTCTGAACCTGGCGGCATTGGTTGCGATCAGACTGGGAAAACTTGTCAGGTTCAAGAACGTGGTTTCTTGCATTTGAGCAATGGCCAGCGGCCCCTCCACCCGGATAAGCGGAATGCGTGGGAAAACGATCGTGCCCTCCGGCACCGCATAAATCTTGAGTTCGGAACAGTCAAGACTTTTAAGCCATCCGAAGAAATCAGGCTCGCAATGACGCACAGGCCCGGGCACCCGCAGATCATTTTTTGGGTATTCTTTCGGTTCCCAGTGTTCCGTGCCCCAAGGGTCATAACGCAGCTCCTCATAGCCGCTGGAAGTCTCCCTGATAAAGCCGTTTTTCAAGCCGAATTCAAAGTCGCGCCGTAATTCTTCCTTTTGGCGCACAACGCCATCCCGGAGGAAGCTTATATCTGCATCGCTAAAGCTGAACGCATGCACAGAGCGGACAACTTCTTCGAGGCCGGCGAAGATGGTAAATTCGCCTCCGAACGGGTTCTTCCTGAAAAAGAGATCGAATACGGCGTTATCCTTGTGCTTGCCTTTTTTCCAGTACCCGTAAGCCATGGTGATTTCGTACAGGTCAGTAAGCATGGGTCCCACAAAAGAGTTCGATGGTCTCACCCGTCTTCTCCTTTTCTCGTTCGGCCGGCGACCTTGGGTGCTGACCCGGGATCCTTATCTCGGTCGGAGCCTTTGCACGTTAGCAACCAACGACATCTTTCCAGTGCGAAATGGTTTGCGGAACCACCCGGTATCAGGGCGAGCAGGTATCCCAGGTTCTGGCGTGCGTTCATATAATTGTGTTTGGTGCCCCCGAACATGTCGATTAGATTCAGGCATGTAATAGTAGAGCCTTCTCAACGGGGAAGGAACCGTCGAGCAGGCCAAACATCGGACAGAGTATCAGTGTTCCTTTTTCAGCTTTTCGATGAACTCGGGCACTGGTATGGCTGCGAGTGTCACAATCTGGATCGTTCCCCGAGCGCCCAGCTCCATTGAAACCCGCGCTATGACCTCGTTGCTGGGTGCCTCGATCACGTTCACAAAATCATAGGGTCCCAGAACCGCGTATTGGGCATGTACTTTGGCCCCCATGCGCTCTATTTCTTTATTTACCTCGAGAATCCGTTCAGGGTTCTTCTTGATCGTTTTTCGGCCTTCGTCTGTCAAGTTGCTTATCATGATATAGAGTCCCATGTTCGTACCTCCTTATTTTCATTCTAGTATAATTTTCTATGGAGTCAAATAGATTCTAAGAGGCCTTTCGAATCGTGCCTCCTCCAAGCACCCTATCTCCTTCGTATAATACCACAGACTGGCCCGGGGTGATAGCCGAAACGAAATCGTCAAAGGTAACCTCGAGCTGGCCATTGCGCAGGGTGTACGTACAGGGCTCCTCTCTCTGTCGATATCGAACTTTGCCGAGGGCCCTGCCGGAGGGTTGGGCGCCGAGCATATTCACCTGATCCGCTATGAGAAAGCGGCCGCGCAAATGTTCTTTTGGCCCCACGATCAGTACGTTCTCCTCGGCTCTGATTTCTGTCACGTAAAGAGGTTCGGCGTAAGGGATATTGAGCCCTCTGCGCTGGCCCACAGTGTAAAGATGAATGCCTTCGTGAATCCCCAAATGCTTGCCGTCACGAAGATATATGTCACCTTTTTTCAGAGGAATGTACCGGCTTAGGAACCCTCTGTAGTCACTCTCCGGTATAAAGCAAATGTCCTGACTCTCCCTTACCCTTGAAGAGTCCCACGCCAATCCGGTCATAGTAAGGCGGACGGCTTCCTTAGTATGGCCGGACAGGGGGAAGAGGAGCGATGAAAGGCGGTGTTGCTCGATGGGATAAAGAAAATAAGATTGGTCTTTGGACCTGTCTTTTCCTTTTTTGAGAAAAGATCCTGATTCCGATTTCTCGATGGCCGCATAGTGACCCGTTGCCACCGCATCGGCTCCCAGTGTTAAGGCCATCTGTAAAAAGGCCGAAAATTTAATATGCTGATTGCAGAGTATGCATGGGTTAGGGGTTCTGCCACAGCGGTATTCGGCAACAAACCTCTCGATCACCTGTTCTTCAAACTGAGGCCGCAAGTTGATGACGTAGTGGGCAATCGACAGGCTGTCCGCGACTTTTCGCGCCCTCGTTGTGCTGTCCAGGGAGCAGCATGCCTTCGGATTCCGCGTGTTGATAATGGCTTTTGGAAGGAGGGCAAAGGTTACCCCAATAACCTTGAATCCCTGCTTTTTCAGGAGGTAAGCGGAAAAAGAGCTGTCAAGCCCGCCGCTCATGGCCACAAAGACGGTTTGCACCCGGTAATGGTACCACGTGTCGGTTTGGATTGAAAGTTGCAAGAGATTGTAGTATTATCACGGGACACAAGGAGGCTGTGCATGCGTATGAAACTAAAGCTTTCACTCGTAGTGCTTTTAGCTGGGGTATTCTTCCTGGGGTTCGTCGTTGGCGCTCAGGATAAGAGACCTGCCAGGGGAGCCGAGAATAAAGAGATATACGAATACTTGAAAACCTTCTCTGACGTCATCGACCTCGTCAAGAAGAACTACGTTGATACGACACAGGATCGGGACCTGGTTTATGCTGCCATAAAGGGTGTGCTGGAGTCACTCGACCCGCACTCCTCTTTTTTGACACCCGACATGTATAAAGAGATGCAGACCGAGACCAAAGGTGAATTCGGCGGCATTGGCATAGAGATCACGATCAAAGACGGGTTTCCTACGGTCATCACGGCAATAGAAGATACCCCGGCCTTTAAGGCCGGTCTGAAGCCGGGCGACCAGATTATTCGGATTGACGGCAAGCCTTCCAAGGGCATGGGGCTCGTTGATGTGGTGAAGCTTATTCGCGGCCAGAAAGGGAAGCCGGTCTCCTTAACGATCATGAGAGAAGGCTTTACGGCACCCAAGGATTATCAGGTTGTGCGGGACGTTATCGTTGTGAAGAGCGTCAAATACAAAATGCTCGACAATGACTACGGATACGTCAGGATAACGCAGTTTCAGGAAAAAACAGCTAAAGATCTCGACAATGCCATCAAGGAGCTACGGAAATCTGAGGGTGGAAAGCAGCTTAAAGGGATCGTCCTGGATCTTAGGAATGACCCGGGTGGACTTCTCGACCAGGCGGTTGATGTGTCTGATAAGTTCATGAGCGATGGCTTGATCACATACATTGAGGGAAGAAAAGCAGATTCCAAAATGAAGTATTACGCAAAAAAGAAGGATGATGACTTTATGGGTCCGCTCGTGGTCCTTGTGAATGAGGGGAGTGCAAGCGGGTCCGAGATCGTGGCCGGTGCGCTTCAGGATTCTAAGAGGGCCGTCATTGTGGGCACGAAGACCTTCGGCAAGGGCTCGGTACAGACCATCATTCCTCTTGGAGATGGGTCGGCCGTGCGGTTGACAACGGCCAAGTATTATACTCCCAAGGGACGCTCCATCCAGGCGGAAGGCATAGCGCCAGACATCGTTGTCGAGAACGATCTGACGAGGAAACGGGACAGAATAATCGCGCCCATCAAGGAAAGAGACCTGGAGAAGCATCTTGAGGGCGATACCCAGAAGAAACCGAATAATCAAGTTGCCCCGGCTGTCCCGAATCAAGCTGCGCCTTCAGACGCCGAAAAGAAGAGCCTGGAGGACGAGGATTTTCAGCTTTACATGGCGGTGCAGATACTGAAGAGCTGGGACACCCTGCGCGGCAAATAGTAACGATTCGGCTTCGCGCGTATACCTTCGTTGTCGCTGCGTCGCTCTCCTCGACGTACTAATAGTACGCCTGCGTCGGCTCCTCGCTGCCGCCTCGGTCTCCGACACGAATCCAAATCGTTACCATTGCAAGCCGGACCTACCGTCATTCCGGCGAAAGCCGGAATCCAGTTTCTACATTATTTTGTAGGCCGCGAATTCCGCCGAGAGACTACGGTGCGAATGCCGCCTTTTTGCAGGTACAGTATTTACCGGAGTGTACACACTTGAAGCCAGATGGGTATCAGTCTTCGCCGAGGAGGTAGTTCATCTTACAGTGTGGGCAGTTCCACACCTTTTTGCTTACCTTAAAGAGAAGTTCGTTGCATTGTGAACAGACCGGTGGTTGACCATCCGGAATGGCTGGCTCCTCCTCTGTTGTCTTGGTCTGCTGCTGTGCTTTCTTGGTGCGTGAGCTGGAAAGGTCTACGCCAAGTTTCCTGGCTAGATTTATGAGGGCGTGGTCAAATCCTTCCCTGTACCGGTATAAGGATTTTACCTGCTCCTTGTCCCGCGTGGAGTTAACGAGACGCCACCAGAGTTCGTAACTTTCCCTATGCGTCTTGAGCATCGCTTCTCTTATTTCTTCGTCACTGAATGCTTTTGACATGCACAAGGAGCCTTTTCTTGAAATCGTCTGGTATCCGCTTGGGTTTGCCTGTCGCGTCAACGCAGACCATCAATGTTTCGCCGCGCGTCACCGCTTTATCGTTCTTCAGAATCGTGTGGGTAAAGGTGAACTGTGCGTTCTTAACATCAGAGACCGAGGTGTGCGCCTCGAGCTCATCCCCGTACTGAGATTTGTCCAGCAAATCGAGAAGCACCTTTTTTACGAGAACAAAAGTACCCTGTTTTTCCCACTCCGGGAGCAGTATACCGATGGACGCTAAAAACTCGAACCACGACTTCTCGAAAAGCTTGAGGTAGTTCGCGAAATAGACGACGCCTCCGGCGTCAGTGTCCTGGTAATAGACTCTTGTCCGAAACATAGCTCAGTAATACCATGATTGAAGGCTGAGCGTCAACTGCGCCCCCTGGGCAGTAGGGCAGTTTCAAGATACCGTTCAATTGGTTCTATTGGTTTGACTGGTTACAACCAATTGAACCAATGAAACCAATCAAACCAATAAAACCGAACTTGCTGTCTGCTGTTTTTCCTGGTGTAACGCGGCGGTGTTTTGTTGTATAGTGTTTTGGTCATCTGTAGCGTGGCTAACGGGTTCTTTTCACCGCTTAAGTGGGGGATTGTATATGGAAGTCGACCCAAAGCTCATCGAGTTTCTTCTGAATCCGGACAACTATCCTGAAAAACCGCGTGCGATTACACATCACGAAACCCACATTTCCCACGTGTTCGTGGGCGACAGTCATGTTTACAAGATCAAAAAACCTGTGAACCTCGGATTCCTGAACTTCACTTCTCTGGAAAAGAGGCGCCTTTTCTGCCGTGAAGAGGTAAGGCTTAACGCCAGGCTTGCAGCTGATTTTTACTTGGGCGTAAGCCCTATCTACCACGAGGGGAACGCATACTCTTTCTTGAAAGGGGCGCTCTCGGACGTGGCGGAATACGCAGTGAAGATGAGAAGGGTGCCAGAGGATAGGCTGCTTTACCAGCTTATTGACGAGGGACGACTGCTCTACAAAGAGCTTGAGCCGGTTGCGCTAAGGCTGGCTCGCTTCCACGATGAGGTGCAGGCCTATACCAGCGGCCAATACGGAGGTTTGGGTTCGGTTATTGCTACTACCGAAGAAAACCTTGACGAGATCAGACCCTTTGTCGGGTTGACGCTGGATCAAAGGTTATATGATGACCTCGTCGACTACACGAGAGGATTCATCCGACAGTGGAAGGACCTTTTTGGGAAGCGCACGAAAGATGGTCTTGTTCGTGAGGGCCATGGTGACCTTCATTCCAATCACATATGCTTGGTGCAGCCGCCAGTCATCTTTGACTGTATTGAGTTCAGCAAACGCTTAAGAATCATTGATATCCTGGAAGACATAGCATTTCTCCTGATGGATCTTGAATTCAGGGGCCGGTTTGATCTTTCGAGAGCTCTTTTCAAAACGTACTTCTCGGTCCAGCGGGATGCCTTGGTCAGCCAGCTCCTCCGGTTTTACAAGGTCTATCGAGCCGTGGTACGGGCTAAGATTGAGGGAATTACAGCCCGGAGCTTGCCGGATGAAGGGGAACAGCAGAGGGCTATAGGCATGGCGAGGGCCTATTACGCGCTTGCTGACCATTACCTGAAGAGTGAAGGTGCGCACTTTAATCCCGTTGTCTTCATGGGCGTTTCCGGATCAGGAAAGTCGGCAATAGCCAATGGGCTGCTTCCCAATGCTGTGGTCCTTCGCTCAGATGTGGTGCGGAAACAGTTACTCGGACAGAGGCCCGATCAGCACCAGTACGTGGAGTATGGTACCGGCGGATACGCGGACGATATCACTGAGGGGACCTATCGCGCCCTGGGGGAACGTGCAGTCGAAGAGGCCCGCTCCGGAAAAAGAGTCATTGTAGACGCCACCTATTTAAAGGAGGAGCAGCGGCTGGCCTTTTTTGGTGCTTGCTGCGCAGCCGGTTTGAATCCGTTCTTTATAAACTGTTTTGCTCCAGAACCTGTGCTGAGAGAGCGGATAGAACAGCGAACAGCGGAAGGCGCAGACGTCTCTGATGGGCATCCGGCGATTCTGGAGAAGCAACTTGCAGTGAAGAAAGAGCCCTTGGAGCTTCCCTTTTTCAGAGTGTTCCGTCTGAATACGGATGAAGACCTGGAGACCATCCAAAAGGCGTTACGCGAACTGCTGCTGTAATCCAGGCCCGTTGCCGATCCCACGCCATATCTGTTACAATACAGGGTTGATGTTTTTGTTCTTACCGATCACCGATCACTGACCACCGGTCACTCGCTTTTATGGCCTTTCTTCCCGTTTCCAAAGAAGACTTGTTGATCCGCGGCTGGGACTATGTCGACGTAATCCTGGTGACAGGCGATGCATACGTGGATCACCCATCCTACGGTGCAGCCCTCATCGGGAGAACGCTTGAAGCTGCGGGTTTCAGGACGGCCATCATCGCTCAGCCCGATTGGCGCTCCACTGAGGACTTCAAGCGGCTCGGCAGACCACGTCTCTTCTTCGGGGTTACTTCCGGGAACCTTGACTCCATGGTTGCCAACTATACGGCCAATAAGAGACCACGCTCCGGTGATGACTATTCTCCCGGAGGCAGGGCAGGGCTTCGCCCTGACAGGGCCACCACTGTTTATGCGAATCGGGTCAGGGAGGCTTTCGGCGATGTGCGCATCGTGCTGGGTGGCATTGAGGCAAGCCTCCGGCGGTTTGCCCACTATGACTGGTGGGAAGATCGTGTAAGGCGTTCCATTCTCATTGATTCGAGGGCTGATCTTCTGGTGTTCGGCATGGGAGAGCAGCAGGTTGTGGAAATCTCGCGCCGGTTGCAAGCGGGTAAGGATCTCGTAGGCATCCGGGGCACGGCTGTCGTTGCAAGAGAGGTGAATGTTGACTGCGAGAAGGTCGAAATCCCTTCGTATGAGGAGGTCGCGCAAGACAAGGAGAAATTTAATCAAGCCTTCGTCATGCTTTCGGAGCATCAAGACCCGGTAAAAGGAAGCGCTATTCTACAGAAGCATGATACCCGCTACGTCATACAGTTTCCTCCAGCTGTTCCGCTACCGCAGAAGAGTCTGGACAAAATCTATGAGATGCCCTTTGAGCGCGCGTGTCACCCACGGTACGCGAAAACAGGCCGGGTCACCGGTTTCGAAACCGTCAAGTTTTCGATCACGTCTCACCGCGGCTGCTGCGGTTCATGTGCTTTCTGTTCCCTCGGAATGCATCAGGGGAGAATCATCCAGTCGCGAAGTCCCGCATCGGTGCTCAGGGAGGCGAGGCTACTCTCGGAGAGTGCCGATTTCAAAGGAACGATCACGGATGTGGGCGGCCCGACAGCGAACCTTTATCTGGCGCGCTGTAGCCGCTGGGCTAAAGAAGGAGCTTGTAGACAGAAGCAATGTTTAATGCCGGGCAAGTGCGGCAGCCTTGAGTTAGGATACAGGGAGAGCATGAAGCTCTACCGGCAGATCCTCGACCTGCCGGGGGTAAAACACGTTTTTATCGAAAGCGGGATGCGTTACGATCTTTTACTAGGACAGGGAGAAGAGGCGATATTTCTTGAACAGCTTTGCGTGAAGCATGTGAGCGGCCAGCTAAAAGTGGCCCCGGAGCACACGCAGGACAGGGTACTTCGTCTCATGAATAAACCAGGTCTTGCCGTGTACGAGCAGTTTGCAAAGAGATTCAAAGAGACGAACCAACGCTTGAAGAAGAGGCAGTATCTTGTCAATTACTTTATCAGTGCCCACCCTGGAGCGTCGCTTGGTGATGCACTGGATCTCTCGCTCTATCTCTTGCGGCGCAACATCAGCCCTGAACAGATCCAGGATTTCATGCCGCTCCCGCTCACGGCCTCCGGCTCTATGTTCTACACGGGTAAAGACCCCTTCACGGGGAAAGAGGTTTCTGTTGCAAGCAGCTTGCGCGAAAGGAGGATGCACAGGGCTCTGATGCAGTGGCGCAATCCAAAGACCCGCCATCTCATCCGGGAGGCTCTAATGATACTGGAGAGAGAGGATGTCTGGGCGGAGTACCAGAGAGCGTGGAGCAGATATGACGGATAGCGCACGAAAGATTGGGTCACGGGTCACGGGGCAAGGGTCATGGGTCAAGGGGCATGGGTCGTGGAAGGACAACCGATGAAACACCTCTCGGATGAGAATCTTTCTCTTGAGATTATTGACATTGCCTTTCCGCAGGGCTTTGGTGTCGGTAAGAGGAATGATTTTGTTTGCTTTGTGCCCGGAGCGCTGCCCGGAGACATCGTTCGGGTCAAGATGGCAAAGCAAGGCAGGCGCTTCGGCTTTGCTCAAATCACAGCGATTGAGCAGGAATCCCCGTTCAGGGTTACTCCTGTCTGTCCACACGCTCACTGTTGCGGGGGATGTGTGCTCCAGGGCCTGCTTTACGAAAAGCAACTGGAGTTGAAGCAGAATTATCTGTTGCAGGTCTTGCAGAGGATCGGAAATGTACCACTTGAGCAGGTCGAGGTGCAGCCCATTGTACGATCCGTTGAGCAATACTATTACAGGAGCAAGGTCGAGTTGTTCTTCGGGGAACATGGATCAACGAACATCGGCTTTCGGGAGAGAGTATCTCCATTTGAGCCCTACCGAGGGAGACTGGTTCCCATCCAGCAATGCCCTATATTCAGCAGAAGCCTGGAGCGGCTGTTGCCGGTATTTTCGGAGTATGCGGAAAGAGTCAGTGCAGGCGTACACGGAAAACAGGCAGGCCGGGGAACCTTGAAAAGGCTCATCATCAGAGAGGCCAAGTGGAATAAGAAGCTCATGGTCAGCCTGGTTGTTGCGGGAAATGATGTTGCAGAGGCCCCGTGGCTTCTGCAGGAATTGCCGAAAGCAGTTCCTGAAGTCGCGAGTCTCTGGATCATAACGGATCGAAAGAAAGAACTTTTGCTCGGGTCCCCTTATATCGAGGAAATGCTTGGTCGCTTGAGGTTCATGGTCTATCCACAAACCTTTTTTCAGCCGAATACGAAAACTGCCGAGAGGCTCTACGAGGCCATCGCGGCGTTATGCCACGCAACTGGAAGCGAGCGGATCATGGGACTTTACTGCGGGACCGGACCTATCGAGATTTTCCTTTCACCTCTTGTACGAGAGATTGTGGCCATTGATTCCGACCGGGAAAACATTGCAGCTGCTATCGAGAACTGCAGAATTAACAAGGTCCGGAACTGCCGATTCTACAAGCAGCAGGCTGAAAGGGCATCAGCCCTAGACATTTATGGCCCGCATGATCCGCATGGCTCGCCGGGCATCTTCGATCTCGTTATTGTCGATCCTCCAAGGGCTGGACTGACTCAGGAAGCATTAGAGTCCATAAAGAGTATCGCTGCACCTCGAGTCGTATATGTATCCTGCAACCCGTCGACATTGGCACGGGACCTGAAGAGGCTGGCCGAAGCAAAGTATAGGACGAGGAAGATCCTGCCGTTTGATTTTTTTCCGCATGGGGCGCACCTGGAGACGCTCGTGTTACTGGAGAAGGGTTAAGACGATGAAACGTGGAAGCGGGAATACAAATTCTTTTCTTTGTTCTTCCGCATATCCGCTTCTTCGCTTCCTCGGTTCAACTGTTATTAATAGCTTGTTTCCCAGGAGCAGACGCCTTGAGTGATGCAGTCGCAATCCTTTGAGGCCAGCGATTGCGGGGTTGAGATTGCAAGCACTTCCTGCCTTATGATAGACCTCGGAACAGCCTGATCACTGGTGATGGAACCGAGGTATTCTAAGGGAAAGCCAAGGAACTTCCTGCACGTGGTGTCTATCTGGGAAAAGATCTTCCTGCCTTCCTTTTCGGTTGCCGTGGAGTTCACAATGACACTGAAGCAGTCCCTCGCAAAAATCTGGTACATCACCTTGATCATGGCATAGGCATCGGTTAAGCTCGTCAGTTCGCGGTTGAGAACGATGATATTCCTGTACGCGAGGAGGTTGAACTGAAGGACCATTTCTGAAATTCCTGCCCCTGTGTCGAGGAGCACGTAATCGTATGAAGGGAAAATGGGTCTGAGAGCGTCCTTGATGAGCTGGATCTTTTCATACAGGGGCTGGGCCATCTCCTTGACCCCGGAGCTACCGGCAATCAGGTCGAAACCCGCTTTTGTCGGGATGATGGCGTCGCGTATCGTGGCACCTCCAAAAACCACATCCTTCAAAGTCAAAGGCGGGTCCAGTCCCAGCATGATATCCATGTTTGCAAGGCCCAGGTCACAGTCCACGGCCAAGACCCTTTTCTTTTTTTTCGCCAATAAGGCAGCCAGGTTGACTGTTACAAAAGTCTTGCCAACGCCACCCTTTCCGCTGGCTACTGATGCGATTATGGGGATCTGCTCATCCATGACTAGCTCCTTTTCTTGAGGCCCGCTCGTCCTGAGCTATCTGTTCCATTGTGCGGCTGTGCCGCGCTGAAAACCTGCTCCAACCGCCATTTGGAGCTGCGGGCCAGACTCCACTTCTCTTCCTGTGTAACCGAGTCGAGCTCTACCGTTTTTTCCGGTTTGCCCGCATAAAAGACTTGGTTCTTGCCATTCTTTTTCGCCTTATAGAGCGCCATATCCGCCTGGTGGACGAACTCATCACTACCTCCCTTTGATTCTGCCGAATACTCTGCGACCCCAATGCTTGCTGATATTGGAAGCAATTTTTTCAGGGGGATTTCGGCTATCGCCTGCTGCAGCCTCGTGGCAATGCGGGCCGCATCAAAGAGGTCCGTGGCCGGCATGATAACCGCAAATTCATCTCCGCCGTATCGACAGACGATATCGGTGGGCCTTAACTGTTCGCGTAAAGTGCTGGCCGTCTTTAATAGAAAGCGGTTGCCATGGACGTGGCCCATGGTGTCGTTTAATAGTTTGAAGTTGTCGAGATCAATCATCATCATTGAACTGGGTTGGCCTGTGCGCCGGGTTCGCGCTATTTCTATCTCGAGCTGCATGGTGAAGAATCTCGTATTGTAAAGACCTGTGAGGGCATCTGTTAGAGTTAAAGAGCGGAGATGGTTATTTTCTTTTTTTAGCTGGACAATCTTATCGAGCAGGTCATCATCAGGGACCATGACTAAGTGCGCCCGGGCGAGCAAGGCGTCCCTGTCAGGCTCGGGAAGCTCGTCAACGAAGGTTATCACAACGTCAGTCTTCCGTCCTTTATGGGCAGCAAGCCACACGGAAAGTGAATCGGTAGCCTGCAGGATCTGGCCAAGGGTTTTTGGAGGTTTTAGACCCTTGTGGGACCGTCTTTCCGTTTGAGGCTGACCTGGAGGTTGGTTTTCAGCTGCGGTTTTAACGGTTCAGTCTCCTTTCGGGAGTGCAGATAGATAGTCCAACACTCACGCGCCATATGTATTATCGTCAAATGCGGATTTTATGTAAGGGGCTCGATGCAAAATAGTGGGGAGGTGTTGACTGACATTGGCCACCGTGATAAAAGTTTCATCAGTAGACGGATGAAGGAGGTTGAGGGATGGACGAAGAGTTAAAGAAGAGAACCCAGGCCACCGCGGCCAAGCTCTTTGGTAAGGGAATAAAAATGGACCCGCCCTATTTAATGTGGAAGGAATTTGACCGGGACCTGGCAAACGATTTCTCAGGGTTTATCACTGGAAATCTCTATTCCAGGACGGTATTGACCCTGGCGGAGCGGCAGATGGTTGCATGCGCCATGCTTGCTGCCCTGAAGGCGACTGAAGAGCTGAGACTCCACGTCAATGCTGCTCTCAATGTGGGGTGCGACCCGAAAAAGCTCACTGAAGTCTTTTTTCAACTCGCGACTTACGCAGGTATGCCGACGGTGAACGAGGCATTGAAAGTCTTCCGCGAGGTGTTGAAAGAGAGAGGGGAATGGCCAATAAAGTGAGAAAGTGTCGAGTGTCGAGTGAAAGAGTGACAAGTGTCGAGTGGCCGGTGGCCTAGAGGAGGAAAGCATGCTCATCGTTGGAGAACGGATCAATACGAGCCGAAAGGCTGTCAATGAAGCAGTGGAAAAGCGGGATGTGGCATACATTCAGGCTGATGTCAGGGCGCAGATAGAGGCGGGTGCTGACATCGTGGACGTCAATGCTGGTTCGCGATCAGCTTCAGAGCTTGATGACCTTCGGTGGCTCATCGACGTGGTAGAGGAAGCCGTACCTGCGAGACTTTCCCTCGACAGCTCAAACCCGGAGGTCCTTGCCGCTGTTGTCAATAAGGTACGTGATATGCCGATGCTCAATTCGACCACTGCGGAAAAGGCGCGCTTTGAAAAAATGGCTCTTGTCATCAAAGAGCGGGAGTGTGATGTGGTGGCGCTCTGCATAGGCGAGCGCGGTATTCCCAAAACTGCAGATCAAGTTCTCGACAACGCCAAGAAGCTGGTAGGCGATCTTGAAGCCCTCGGTGTGAAAAGAGAGAGGATACACCTCGATCCACTGGTTCAGGCGGTCAGCGTTGACAATAAGGCCGCTCTTGTTTTTCTTGAGGCCATCGAAAGGATCAACAGGGAACTTCCGGGTGTGAGGACGGTCTGCGGGCTCTCGAACGTCTCCTTTTCCCTTCCGAAGAGACCGTTGGTGAACCGGACATTCCTTGCGCTTGCCATGAGGGCAGGGCTTCAGGGAGCGCTTATTGATCCCCTTGACAAGAAACTGATGGCATCTTTACGGGCGACCATGGTTCTCCTCGGGCAGGATCCCTTTTGCAGGACTTACCTTAAGGCTTTCAGAGCGGGCAGGCTGGAAGACTAAAAAAAGCATTACCTTCAACCAGAAGACCAAAAAAGGATTGACAGAGGCCCCCCAGACTTGTGTATAGTTTGATACCAGCTTATATACCGGTCGGTACAGTTTCAATGGTTGACACTTATTGCGGATTCACAAAGCAGGAGGCATAATATGGCAACACCGGCGAAAACTAGACAAACCAGAGAAACCAAAAAAACAAAGCAGCCTGCTGAGCGTTTCATCGATTTGAGTCAGCCCATCAGTCAGACCCCTCCAGAATCGATGTTGAAGGTGGATATCCAGTATCTTTCCCACGAAGATGGAACAAGACTGCACGGTACGTTCTTTGGCCTCACCCCTGATGACCTCCCAGAGGGCAAGTTTGCGGCCGTCGAGAACGTAACGCTTACCACGCACAGCGGGACGCATCTTGATGCGCCTTGGCATTACGGCCCAAAATCGGGAGGAAAGCCCGCCAAGACTATTGATAAAATCCCTTTGCAGTGGTGTTACGGCGATGGCGTTGTGCTCGATTTCCGCTACAAAAAAGCGGGCGACGAGATCGGTGTGGAAGACGTAAAGAAGGCGCTCAAGAAAATAAAGTACACGCTCAAGCCTTTTGATATAGTGCTCTTGATGACCGGCGCATCGAAGCACTATGGCAAACCTAATTACATGAACGCGCACCCCGGTGCAACGCGCGAGTCGACGCTCTGGCTGATAGGGCAGGGTATCAAGGTGATGGGCATCGATGCGTGGGGCTGGGACAGACCCTTCAACGTGATGGTCGACGAGGTGAAGCGGGGTATAAAGGGAAGGGTGTGGGCCGCGCATTATGTGGGTAAGGAGAAAGAGTACTGTCACATTGAAAACCTGGCCAACCTGGAGAAGATAGGTCGGCCATACGGATTCAAAGTTGCTGTCTTTCCGATCAAGATTGAGCGGGCGGGCGGGGCGTGGGTAAGGGCCGTGGCTATTGTTTGAGAGAATGCGAAAACAGAAGGGGGAGGAAACATGAACGTGCAAAGACGTCTGAAAATCTGCTCTTTCGTATTGTTGGCGACACTGCTTGTGGCGACGTCTGTTTTCAGCCAGGCGCCAAAGCCGTCCGTTCCAGCAGGCAATCCCTTGAGAATGGGCGGTTCTTTGCCGCTGACAGGCATTTACTCTGAGACCGCCAAGTGGATCAAAGAGGGCTACGAATTCTGGGCAGAGGATGTTAACAAAAGAGGGGGTCTCCTTGGCCGCCCTGTCAAGCTGACCATCTATGATGATGAAAGTACGGCTGAAAAGGCTGTCACGTATTTTGAAAGGGCCATCACGGTAGATAAAGTGGATCTAGTCTTCGGCGGCTATCCCGCGACATCTAACGTGGCGCTCATGCCCATGATGGAAAAGTATAACAGGGTCTTTGTCGGTATGGGAGGCCAATTGCCCTCCTTTGAACAGGGGTATACATACAGCTTTGCAAGCCCGCCGCTCATCAGCGATTGGACATACATCGCCTTTGCAGGCGTGTACGAAGAGCTTGTCCCAAAAGCGGAGTGGCCAAAATCGGTTGCCATCCTCAGCATGAACAATGTGATCGGCCTTTCAACGAAACCGAGCCTTGTAAAATGGCTTGAGAAGAACAACATCAAGATTGTCACTGAAGAGACATATAATCTTCCCTTGAGTGACGCGACACCTCTGGTGAGCAAGGCCAAGGGCAGAGGAGCTGAGGTACTGATATGTCTGAGCATGTTCGACGACGGGGTGATGCTTGCCCGCGCTGCCAAGGCTATGAACTATAACCCGAAGATGATCTGGCAATTACTTGCCTCCACGATACCTGCATGGATGAAGGAGATGGGTCCGGATGGCAACAGCGTGATCGCGGAGATGTGGTGGAATGCCCGCCTTCCTTTCGCGTATAATGGTTTGATCAATGCAGGGGCCAAGGCAAAATTTAATCTTCCGGCTGCGCCTACGTACTTCGGCCTTGGTTTCTCATGGATGAAGACGCTGGAGCTGGCCGTGGCTGGTGCGGGGACCCTGGACAGCACAAAGATACGCGATTATCTCCGGGCAAATAAATTCGATCTCCCGTATGGTAAAGGGATTACATTCGATAAGAGAGGTCTGCCACCGCCCTTTGCATTTGCGGTCCAGACGACGAATGGGCAGGTGGAGCCCATCTGGCCGAAAAGTGTGGCAACGGCAAAGTTAGTCTATCCAAGGCCGGCCTGGAGCAAATAAAGGCTGGTTATGATTACGCCATAGAACGACGATGATTTGTTACGGGTTACGAGTTGCGGGGAAGAACCTGTTGCGCGTTGCGAGTTACGAGTTGCGCGTTAGAAATATCATTCTCTTCTGGTACTGCTTTGGGCTACAAATTCCTTAACACGGAACTCGCAACCCGTAACTTTCGGTGAGCTAGACCTTCCTATCTCTTCCCACCCAGTACTTCTCCCGCAATTCGCGCTTCAGTATCTTGCCCCCCGGGTTTTTGGGAAGGGCTTCCAGGAACTCAACTGACTTTGGTGCCTTGTACCGGGCCAACCGCTCTTTGCAATACTCTATGATCTCCTTGTCCGTTACCTTTGCCCCGGCTTTTAATACGATCGAGGCGTGCACCCTTTCAACCCAGTAGTCATCAGGTATGCCGAATACGGCTGCTTCATGCACTGCAGGGTGCTGGTAGAGGATCTCCTCGACTTCGCGCGGGTAGACATTCTCTCCGCCCGAGCAGATCATGTCCCGTTTCCTGTCGACGATGTAAATGTAACCTTGCTCATCGTAGCGCCCCATGTCACCCGTATGGACCCACCCATTCGTGATCGTTTCCTTTGTCTCCTCAGGTTTGTGCCACCACTCTTGAAGCACGGCCTTGCTGTATACGACTATCTCGCCCACCTCTCCGGGCTCAAGATCTTCCATGTTGTCATTAACGATGCGCACGTGTACGCCTATGTGCGGGAACCCGGCTGAGGTGAGTATGTGCTGTTTCTCCGGATGCTCGATTCCCATCCGGTGTTGCTTGACGGAAAGCATGGTGACGTTCGGCCCGTCCTCTGTTCCACCGTAAAACTCCAGGAATATCGGGCCCCATTTTTCCAGGCCCCGCTTCAGGAGCTCCAAGGGCATGGGCGACGCAGCGTAGAACATGCGCTTGAGCGAGCTGAGATCGTATTTATCTACGTCAGGCATTGCAAGGAATGACGCAAGGTGCGTTGCAACGATATGGATGTCGGTCGCCTTTTCATCTTGGACCGCCTGTAATGAGGCCGCCGGATCGAATGAAATCTGTGGCATGATCACGTTGCTGCCGCCTACAAAGAAATAGCCCCAAAAGTTCGATGTGCCCCCTACGTGAAAAAGAGGCATGATCTGGATGTGCTTATCGCCTTGCTCGAGGCTGAGGGCTACGGCGAATCTTCGCGTGTTGTCGATAGAGCGTTTTTGCGTGTAGAGCGCAGCGCGTGGCACGCCTGTTGTGCCGCTGGTGTAGAAAAGAAATACGGGATCATCCTCCTGCAAATCGATATTCGGCTCATCCTTCGGAAAGGTGGCGAGGAGCTCGCGGTGAGAGATCATACCGGGAACAGGCCTCTCAAAGGAGATAAAATGCTTCACCTTCGGTATGCGGGGCTTAAGCTCATGCACGAGATCGACGAGCTGCGGACCGACAAAAAGGGTATTTGTTTCGGAGTAGTTTATCAGATAGTCCAGCTCGTCCAATTGCAGTCTTGGATTGAATGGAGATGAGATATAACCGAACTTCATCGCGGCTCCGTATACGTCCGCATAATCGAGGCAGTTCCATGAAAGCATGCCGAGGACATCGCCCTTCTTCACACCCATTGATGAAAGAGCGTGGATCAGGCTGTTTACCCGTTCATTAACCTGCCCAAACGTGATCGACTCGGAGCCGCACTTCATGGCCATTTCATCGGAGTACAGGACCGCATTCCTGTAAATAACGTCAGCGTATGTTCCGGTATCGTACCGTGAGAGTTCCTTAAGGACTAATCGTTTCGACATGATGCCTCCTATACTGGTGGGCTCCAGTTACGGGTTACGAGTTGCGACGCCTGCGGCGTTGTTACGGGTTAAAGGAATCCGGGCTGTATTAACTTGGAACTCGAAACACGTAACTCGCAACAGTAGTGCGCTATTTTCCTTTCCACTGGGGTTTTCTTTTCTCCGCAAACGCTGCGAAGCCTTCTTCGCAATCTTTCGTCCCTAGGATGTACGTCTGGATATCATCCTCGATCTTGAGCGCCTCGTCCAGGCTCACATCCATGCCTCTCTGCAGGAGCTCTTTGGCGCACCTGACAGCGAGTGGGGCTGCTTCACAGATCGTCTCGGCCATCTTTTTGGCTTCGACCATGAGTTCTCCCAAGGGGACCACTCTGTTGACGAGGCCTATCCGGTGGGCTTCCTGGGCGCTTATGGTTTTTCCGGTGAAGAGCATCTCCGCGGCCAACCGCCGTGGAATGGTGCGCGGCAGCCTCGCAGTGGCACCACCTCCCGGACAGATGCCGACCCTGACCTCGGGCAGGCCGAAGCTCGCGTTTTCTGCAGCGATCATAATATCGCACGCGAGCGACATTTCGAGACCGCCACCTATAGTGAGACCGTTACACGCGGCGATCATCGGCTTCCACAGATCCATGCCGCGCATGATGGCAGTAGGTCTCTGCCATTTCTTGTCGGGAGTCCTCCTGATCATGGGAAGAAAATCCTTTATATCGACACCGGCGCTGAAGACCTTCTCCCCTGTCCCGGTCAGGATGCCCACCCACAGGTTGTCGTCGTCGCGAAACTCCTTGAGGAACTCCGTGAACTGCCGCATAGCCTCAAGGTTGAGCACGTTCATCTTTTCCGGCCGGTTGATAGTGAAAATGGCAATCCTGCCCTCTTGCGTGTACTCGATCGCTGCCATAGTGCCCCCTTAAAAAATTATGTGCAAGCCGCAATGAATAGGGATGGTCTGCCCTGTGACAGAGCGTGCCTCGTCGGATGCCAGAAACACGGCCATCGCGGCCACGTCGGTCTCTTCAGTTATCCGTCCAAGGGAAGAGTTCTCAGTGATTTTGCTCATAAGCTCTTCAAAAGGTATGCCCATTGCTTGAGCCCTGCCTTTGATGACGCTGATGATCCGTTCACCCTTGACCGCTGCAGGACTGATAGCATTCACCCGGATCCCGTATTTTCCGACTTCAACGGATACGCTTTCGGTGAGGCCGATAATGCCCATCTTGGAGCAGCAATATGGAGTCCTCATGGGGTATCCTGACCTGCCGTCTCCGGCGCGACCGCCTTCCGCCGCGATATTGATGATGGCACCGCTCTTGCGCTGTATCATGTATTTGAGGACATGCTTGGTGCAGAGCATACTTCCGGTCAGATCAATCTGGAGAACCTCCATCCAGTCCTCCAGCTTGAGGTCTACGACCGGACACGTGACACCGCCGATGCCGCTGTTGTTGACCAGTATGTCAACTTTTCCGAATTCCTTGACAGTACCGGCTACCATCCGTTCTATCTGCGACTCAATCGTGACGTCTGTCTGGATCGCCTTCGCCTTACCACCCTTAGAGGCGATCTCTGCGACAGTTTTCTCAAGATTCCCCAGATTACGTGCCGCCACAACCACGCCGGCACCATCCGCAGCGAAGGCGAGAGCTATGGCCTTGCCTATCCCTTGTCCACCACCGGTCACAATCGCTACCTTGTCTTCGAGTCTCATGTCTTCCTCCCGTATCTAAGGGTCAAGGGGCATGGGTCATGGGTCACGGATCACGAAATAACCAGAAGAAGCCCGTCAGATTTATTTGCTGGTGACTCGTCTATAGTCGTAACACAAACAAGCGCAAGATGGAACTGAGACGGTTCGGGTCGGCTTACCCGTGACCCATGCCCCTTGACCCTATTATTTCTTCATCCACTTTCCCGCTTCTTTGAGGGCCTTCACGATCTTCTCCGGCGTAACAGGCTGCTCCTTGAACCAGATGCCTGTGGCATCGTGAATGGCGCTGATGACCGATGGCGGCGCGCTGACGTGTGAGCCCTCGGAAGCCTCTTTTGCACCATACGGTCCGTCAGGGTCATCGGTGATGATGTCGATGATTCGTATGTCCGGTACGTCCATAGAACGAGGCATCTTATAGTCGAGGAACGTCGGGTTGAGCGTTTCACCACGCTTCATGACGAACTCTTCATAGATTGCCTGTCCGAGCCCTTGGACAGCCCCGCCCTCATTCTGCGTCTCTGCGCCTATGGGGTTTAAGGGCCTCCCGCAGTCGTGGGCGATCAGGAAGTCGGTCACGGTTGTGTGGCCCGTCTCCAAATCTATCCCGAGCCTCGTAGCCTGAGCAGTGAAGCTGTAGGAAGTACCACTGTTTCCAGAACCGGTCTTGAAATCAAGAGGCTCGAGCCCGTAGCTTGAATATCCCTTTCCCAGGATCACCGCGCCGGATCCCGAGTAGCAGGCTAGCTTGGCGAGATTCTCAAAGGTCATGGTTTTGTCCGGGTTGGACTTGAGAGACACCACCGAGTTCCGTATCTGAATATCCTCCGGTTTTATGCTCCAGGTTTTTGCCGCAGCTTCGAGCAGCTGCTTTTTCACTTCGGCCGCAGCTATCTGCGTGGCCTGGCCAGCTAAAAGAGTTACACGGCTGCCGTAGCTGCCCGGATCGCACGGCGTGTACGCCGTGTCAACCCGTTTGATCACGACATCATCCAGCTTCACACCCAACTCCTCCGCGGCTATCATACAGAGTACCGTGTCGGAGCCCTGGCCGCAGTCTGTAGCCCCTGTCAAAAGATTTACACTGCCATCTTCGCACAGCCTTATGACCGCCCCGCAGGCTTGGTGCCCGAGCTGGCGCGCCCCGCCCGAATAAGCGGTACCCGATATGCCCACCCCGAAGGACGTGGAGCCGACCTTCTTCGGTGTATGTTCTCTCTGGGCCCAGATGGGATCCTCCTTTATGGCGGTGAGCGCCTCCTTCATGCCGCAGGTTTTCAGCGTAACGTCATTGACCGTCCTGTACACCGTTCCCGGCTTCGGGTTATCGATGGCGTTGCGCAGTCTCATCTCAATGAAGTCTATACCCAATTCCTCGGCGATCATCTCCATCTGGAGATCATGCGCAAACCTGGTATGGGTGATACCGTGGCCCCGCATTGCGGCGCACACAGGGTTATTCGTAAACACCCTATAACCGTCGTACTTGAAGTTTTCAAGCTTATACGGGATCGGTATGGAAGAACCGGCCAGATACATGGACAGGGGGCCGATCGCGGTGTATGCGCCGCCTTCGGCAATCACCTTGGCCTGGACCGCGGTGAGGAGGCCATCTTTCGTGGCCCCCATCTTGCTGTATGTGATCATGGAGTGGCGCCGCTTGGATGTGGAAAGCTCCTCCTCCTGCGAATAGACGAACTTTACGGGCTTGCCGGTCTTCTTGGAGGCCATTACCGCGCAGAAATCGCCGGCGACAGAGTCGTTCTTCGTGCCGCCAAACGCGCCGCCGATAAAAGGCTGGACCACCCGTACCTTCGAGAGTGGCAGGCGGAAGCAGGCAGCGAGATGACGGTAGTGGAAATAGGGGCTCTGCTTGGCAGGCCAGACGGTAATGGAGCCGCTTGGATCGTAATAAGCGAGTGACGCAGGCGGTTCAAGGTAGCCCTTTGTCACGCGTCCGGTCTTAAACCGGTCCTCGCGCACGATGTACGATTCAGCGAAGGCTTTTCCCACGTCACCATAATTCCAGTGGTATTCAACGCTCACGTTGTTAGGCCTGTAATCATGAATCACAGGCGCCCCAACCTTCATCGCTTCTTCGGGATCGAAGACACCGGGAAGCTCTTCGTAATCGACCTTGATGAGCTCCGTTGCCTCTTCCGCGATCTCCTCGTCAATCGCCGCAACGCCGGCAACAGCCTCGTGCAGATACCTTACCTTGCCCATGGCGAGCGGCGGCTCATCCCGCGTTGTGGCCATGAATCCCCACGTCCATCCACCGAAGTCTCTCGCAGTGATGACAGCTCTGACGCCTGGCAGTCTTTCGGCCTTACTCGTGTCGATATTTAGAATCTTTGCGTGTACAACAGGACTGCGCAGCACTTTGCACCAGAGCATGTCGGGTAATGAATAATCGGCGGCGTACTTGGCAGCTCCTGTAACTTTCTCTCGTGCGTCGACCCTGGGTACCCTCTGCCCAATGACTGCGTAATCCATGCTTACCCCCTCGATTTCCGGGAAGCTTCCCTGACTGACTCAAATATCTTGGTATAGCCTGTACAACGGCAGAAGTTTCCTTCCAGCCCCTTGCGTATCTCCTGATCCGAGGGTTCGGGATTATCTGCGAGGAGGGCCTTGGTGGACATAATCATACCCGGCGTGCAGAAGCCGCACTGAAGTCCACCGATTTCGTAAAAGGCCTGTTGGATCGGATCAAGCTTGTCACCGTTCGCAAGCCCCTCTATGGTGGTAATCTCCTTGCCGTCAGCTTCGGGGGCAAGCACCAGACAAGCGTTGACACTCTTTCCATTCATGATAACGGTGCAGGCACCGCATTCGCCCACCCCGCAGCCTTCTTTTGTACCGGTGAGCCCCAGACCCTCCCTAATGACTTCAAGGAGCGTGGCGTGAGGCCTGACGGAAAGCTCGTAAGGCTTTCCATTAACCGTGATCCGTATCTCTTTCATAAGGCCTCTTCTTTAATCTGGGTCAGTGCCCTTTTGGTAAGTACATAGACCATGTCGCAACGATACTCCCTGGCTGCCCTATGGTCGTCTATAGGTCTACATTCGCTTGAGGCTGCACCGGCTGCCTCCGCAATCGACTCGTCTGTCAGTTTTTTCCCGAGCAAGGCTGATTCAGCCCTCGCCTCCCGGATCGGGGTGGGCGCCACTGCGCCGAGGGCGATGCGGACGTCCTTGCAGGTTTCACCCTCTCGCACAACGAAGGCGGCCACGCCGACCACGGCAAGATCCATCGACTTCCGTGGGGAGAGCTTCAGGTAAACCCCGTGAGACTTGGGAGGCGGCACAGGAATGCGGATTTCTGTGATAAGTTCGTCATTCGCAAGCACCGTCTGGCGTGGCCCCGTAAAGAACTGCGTGATAGGAACAAGCCGTTCCCCTTTTTGATTCTGCAGCCTCAATATGGCTTCCATAGCCAGGAGCGTTGGAGCGGAGTCTGCGGATGGAACTGCACTGCAGATATTGCCTGTTATGGTGGCGCGATTACGTACCTGCGGGGAAGCCATCGTTGTGAGCGCATTTGCCAGCATAGGGTAATACTGTCGAACGAGGGGAGAGCGCTCTACGGCGGTGACGGTCGCTGTAGCACCGATGCTCAGCCCCTTTGTCGCGTCGTAGGTGATCGCATCGAGTCCGGGGATGGCTTTCAGGTCAACGACAACGCGAAGCGCGGCCATTTCTCTGCCCTTGATTTGCGGGATAAGATCCGTTCCGCCCGCAAGAGGCTTCGCATCTCCTTTGTAGCTGCCGAGCATGGAGAGCGCCTCGTCGAGGGATGCTGGCTGCAGGTAGTCGAATCGCGTTAATCGCCGATAGAAAGTTGTCATGGTATATACCTCATATTAAGGATTTAAAAAGGTAAGTCGCTTACTCTAGCAACCTATACCGGCCGGTACATATAAGCACCCCGGTCAGTGAAAGTCAAGGGTTTTTTCGGTGTTTTTATAACGTGAAAAAAGTTGAATTCAACTATCAGTCAAGAAGGTTGACGAGGTGCACGAGGAAAGAGTCCTGAAGGCTCTTGACGGCTTCGGCCGGCCCCGCATAATTGTTTATCAGGATAGAGAACGCATAGACCCCGCCTTCCCGACCCTTTATGTAACCGGAAAGGTTCAGGACGTGGGTCATGCTCCCTGTCTTGGCCTTTACCTTACCCTCTGCCGGGGAGTTCTTCATCCGATCTCTGAGTGTTCCGTCAATACCGGCAACAGGCAGGGATGCGAGGAAGTAAGAAAAATCTTCGTGCCGATACATGTGCTCCAGCAGCGTCACAAGAGCCGACGGCATGACCAAGTTCATACGCGAAAGGCCCGATCCATCGTATATGACCGCTGAACCAGGTGGAATAGTCATCTTCGTGACGGTCGCATTCACAACTTCAGCGGCTGCCTTTGCTGAACCATCATTGCGAAAACTTTTTCCCAGGGTTCTGAAGAGCAGCTCTGTGTCTAGGTTCCTGCTTGCCTTGTTGATTTGAGTGATAATCTCTCGAAGAGGTGGAGACGTGTACGAGGCCAGGATCTTCATCGATTCGTACGAGACGGGTTCGGGCAGGAACCGTTGGTCGGTGATTGTTCCGACAATTGCTATCCCCTTTGATCTCAAAATTTGTGTCAGATGAGCTGCCGCAAAGAGCGCGGGGTTGTGAATAGTCACGAAAAATCGGTCTGCTTCGGTGTTGGCCGGTATCCCTCCCGAAACGGTCAGGAGGTTACTTGCAGGTTCCCTTGCGAGCCTGAGGCTTAACTCTTCTTCGGGAAGAGTAGTCACGGCCCGACTCCGAATTGTCACATAGGCTGACACATCTTCGACAGAGATCAAAGGTGTGTCTCCGGCAGCAGCACCGGGCCGGACAGAAACCGCAATGCAGTTGTCGTTAATCGATAGGGAACTTATCTCTGCAGAATAACAATGCTTGTCATCATCCCAGGCCCAGCCTGTGCCCAGATATTCTTCGCCAAAGAGGCTCCCATCTCCCACGACGCTGCCTCTGATCTCCTTAACGCCCAATTTCAGAAGCGCCTCAGCCCAGCCGTTGAATATTTCATCTGCACCCCCAGCATGAAACCGTCCCGAAAGTGTCGGATCGCCGACACCCCTGATGATCAGGTTCCCGTTGAGCAGTCCGTCCCGGATTTCGCCATCCGCGTAAAGGTTCGTAGTATAGCGAAATTCGGGACCGAGCAGAACCAGGGCCGCGGCAGTGGTGAAGAGCTTCATGTTAGAGGCGGGGATGAAAAACTTTTCGTCATTCGATCGGAAGAGATAACTCCCATTCGTAAGTGATTTTATGGCGATACCTGTGTGAGCTCCGCGAAGGACCGGGCTCTCTGTGAGGTTCTCGATGCTCCTCTGAAGCGGCGTGGTGCAAGAGGCCAACAGGGCCAGGCAGAAAATCAAAATAAGGGTTCGAGTCGTGTGCCGCTCAGTTCCCATCTGTATGCCTCAGGACACATTATACAGCATCTACTGCGCAGCGCGCACTCCAAGACTGTCCGCTTACCTTTCAGTTTCGATGCCGGATGGCCTGCCCCTGCGTATGGAATCTATGTTTGGCGGTAGTCAATCGAACCAGTCAAACCAATAAGACCAATGGAACCGATAGAACTGCATGTGGGGCTGATGGGTTGCATCCCGAGCCTTTTTGACTTGACAACTCCAGCCGCTTATCCCATAATTTCAAAGCTCCGCAAGGCCGTGATGCAGAGAAGGCTAGAACGGTGCGGTTGTGGAGAAGGATTACATGCCGAAGAAAAGCCAGGACGCGTTTCTCGAATTCCTGAAGAAAAAACGAAAAGAGGTTTCCAGGTCACAGAAGCAGGAAGAACGGGATTACCGGAGTCCTATTCCTCTTACCTTTGCTGAAAGAACGGCGAAAGAGAAGAGCTGGTTTTCCTTGGGCGGAGTTTTGATCGCTGGGATGCTCCTTCTTTTTCTGTTGAATGGTCTAACTCTGGTTTTCCTGTTGAAAGAACGAAGCAAGACTGCAGAACTCGCTTCCGTCGTTTCTCATACGGAAAAGGAACTCACATCGATCAGCGAGGAGGTGCCTCGTCAGACTATAAGGAACACTCAAAGCTCCCTCATTGAAACGCAGAAGAAATTGCGGCTGGCCCTGGGAGAGACGAAGATAACCGGGCCGACGACTGAGATGGTGCCTGAGAAAAAGTCGATTACACCCGCAGCTACGCCTGGAGAGGAAAGGCCTCCCCAGGAATCTTCCTCACCTGCGCCAGAAAAAGCTCAGACGGCGCCTGCTGCAGAAAAGTCAGCGACAGCTGCTACCACGCCCGGGCCCCCTGTTCCGGTTTCTCCTGACAAACCTGAGAAACGGGTGGCCGATCTTTCCGTGCCCGCTGGGCAGTTGCCTTTTCCTTTTGTTTTCGTCGACTCGGGAGAACAGTTGGTGCTCGTTGAGAAGAACAGTAGGACCCTTTTTCATTTACGTTCCGTGGAAGGAAAGCTGACTCTCGCAAAGGCGTATCCCTGCATAGTGGGGAAGAACATAAAGGATAAGGCGAAAGTAGGCGATATGGCAACGCCGGAAGGTATCTATTTTTTTGTTGAATTTATTCCGGGTAGCAAACTTCCCAAAAATTATGGGATGGGAGCCTTCGTCCTGAATTACCCGGATTTCTTGGACAAAAAAGAGGGAAAAACCGGAGATGGGGTTTGGCTGCATGGTCATGACCCGAAGAAACGATTGGATGAGGTGGAGTCCACCAAAGGGTGCGTGGTGATGGATAACGACGCTCTGCGTGAACTCTCGGCTGCGATTAAGCTGGGCACGACCCCTATCGTCATTGTTGATCGCCTTGCTTACAGGAGTGCCGATAATCAAAAAAAAATGGCTCAGGATATCATTTCGTTTATGGCGGCCTGGCAAAAAGCTTGGGAAACGGTCGATATGAAGAAATTTTTCCGATTTTACTCACACGACTTTAAGACGGCTGAGGGAATGGACCTTGACACGTTTGCCAGGCGCAAAGAGCAGGTCAGCAAAGGGAAAAAGTTCATCCAGATACGGCTTGACCGGAAGGCCGTCTTGCTTTCTCAGAAGGACCAGGGCGATATGGCAGTCGTACGTTTTCGTCAGGTTTACAGATCGAGCAACTTCAATGGTGTAAGCATAAAATCACTCTATCTTAAGAGAGTCCAGAAGGGCTGGCAAATTGTGGGCGAATCTACTTTGCCCTCTTAATTATCCTTCGGTCTGCCCTCTCCACACCTGCCAGGCGAGTCTGGCATCCCGTTTGCATTAGTTTCGGATCATAGGCGTCAACAGTTTCTCGGAAAGGTCGTCAATTGATTTGCACGAGCTTGGTGCGTCCTTGCGGAAGTGAGACGCTGACGAGAAGGCGACATGCGCGTACTGATTGTAGACGATGACTTCATAAGCCGCAGACTTCTGCAGAAGATCCTTTCAGTGCACGGAGACTGCGACATCGCGGTTGACGGAGTTGAGGCCATAAAAGCTTTTGAGCTGGCCTGGAATGAAGGTAAACCCTATGACCTGATCTGTATGGACATTGTAATGCCTAACATCGACGGCCAGCAAGCTCTCAGGACGATACGCGAGTTGGAACGGGAAAGATCGATACATTTTGCGCACGAGGTAAAGGTAATCATGACCAGCTCGCTCACAGACCCTGAAAGTGTTGCAGACGCCATTTACAAAGGGGGTGCCACCGCGTACCTGGTTAAGCCGATCAGCAGATTTTCCCTGGTCAATGAGTTACAGAAGCTTGGGCTCATAGACAGGATAACTTCTCCCGAGGAATAGAGTATGGCCAAGAAGAAAGACGGAAGGCCGATCAGTCGTATACGATTGATTCCGGGTTTGCTTCTCGCAATGGCCCTGATGACCGCGGCGGGGTGTTTGTACGAGGTCCTCGCGGCCTTGTGGGGAGAAGTTGTTGTGACCGGTCGTACAAATCATTTCATAGGAATCGCTTTCTTCATGATCGTTGCCTGGCTCATCGTGTACTACCTCCTGGGGCGCTATGAGAATCTCTACAAAAAGACCCAGGAAGAGATTGCCGAACGGAAACGGGCCGAAGAGGCGCTCCGGCAGGTACCTGCGATGCTGGAGAAACAGGTTGCCGAACGAACCGTTCAGCTCGCGAGAACAAACACTGAACTGCAACGGGAGATATCGGAGCGAAGGAAGGCAGAAGCGGAGCTTCTGGCAAGTAGGGCCAAGCTGCAGTTGATAACGGACCAGATGCCCGGCATGGTCTGGACCACCGACAAGGATCTGCGCCTTACGGAGATTGCTGGTGCGGGCTATTCCGGGCTCAGAATCGATACGGCAAGATTTATTGGAAAAAAACTTCACAGGATCTTCCGAGAGGGGAAACAGGGTAGTGAAAGGCTCTCAACGCATCTCATGGTGGTGGAGGGAAGGTCCGGTCGCTACGAGATAGGACTTCGAGGCCACCAGTTCGACGTGAGAGTTGAGCCGCTTCGCGATGGTACAGGGCGGGTGATAGGGTCTATCGGTATTGCCCTCGATGTTACGTCGCGGAAAAGATTGGAAAATGCGGTAGAGAGAGCCAAGGAATACGCTGAAAATCTCATTGAAACTGCCAATGTGATGATCATCGAGCTTGGTCTGGATGGGACCATCAATATCTTTAACGAGGGTGCGGAGCAGATCACCGGTTATTCCAAGAATGACCTCGTGGGAAAGAATCTACTCACTCAGGTTCTGCCTCCCGGCGAATACAACTATGTGAGGGAGAAGTTTAAGGAGTGGCAGGATGGGAAGCTGCTACTCCCTATCTCCTTTGAAAGTGTAATATTTACCAAGTCAGCGACTGAGCGTTTCATTTCCTGGCAGGTCAACGAAATCCGGGATCAGGATAAGCCGGTGGGGGCCATATGTTTCGGCATAGACATCTCAGAACGGGTCAGGGCCGAGCGGGAAGTTGCGTCAAGAAACCAGGAGTTGTTCGCCCTTCACCGTATCTCGGAAATCATCCTTGGCACGGAGTCCATAGATGAAGCGTATCAGGCCATCATAGAGGAGATCTGTCTTGCTACCGGGTTCCCGGTGGGATCGATCGAGATCTATGATGAGGCTCGACAGGTGATGATTGTCAAGGGAATGACTGGTATGTCTTCCGGGCCAGGTAGCGATGCCAGGGGGCTTCTCGATGAGACCCTCTCCTCACTTGCACTAAGAACCCGTAAGCCTGTCATAGAAACGGCAGCGCTTTCAAAGCCGGAATACGCGGATGGTTTGGTTAAAGAGCTGGGCATTCAAACGTTCGTCTGTCTTCCGATGGTCGTTAAGGATCGTTTCATCGGTGCCCTTGTGCTGGCACATCCTTCAACTGTAGAGGTAGGAGGGAATCTTCTCTCCTTGGGCCTTAGCCTTGCGAACGAGCTGGCAGTCTTTACGCACCGCATCCAGATCAACGAGGCACTGAAGGAGAGCGAGGAGCGCTACCGTAAGCTCGTGGAACACTCTCCCGATGCAATCATGGTCCAGGCGGACCGGAATCTTATCTTTGTCAATGCTGCAGGGATGAAGCTTCTCGGTGCATACTCCGAAGAAGAGGTTGTCGGCAAGCCTCTCCTGGACTTTGTGCACCCGGATTCGGTCACACTGGTTAAGGAGCGTGAGAATCTTCTGGAGGGAGGGGCGGACCTGCCGTTCGTTGAGGAAAAGTATATTCGCCTCGATGGGCGAGTCATTGACATAGAAGCTTCTACGGTCAAATTCTCATTCTATGGCAAATCCGCCGTTTTAACCCTGGCAAGAGATATTACCGACCGAAAACAAGCAGAGGAGCAGATCAAAGCTTCTCTCAAAGAGAAGGAGGTCTTGCTTAAGGAGATTCACCACCGGGTCAAGAACAACCTTCAGATCGTTTCAAGCCTGCTTTACCTGCAATCCAGGAAGACTTCGGACGACCAGGTGCTTTCTGTGCTCAGAGAAAGCCAAACCCGCGTGAGGTCCATGGCGCTCATCCACGAGAAACTGTACCAGTGCGATGACCTTGCGAACATCAACCTTGGAGATTATATACGGAGCCTTACCAGCTATCTTCTGAATTCATATGGCGTTGCGTCCAATATGGTCGGACTGAAGATTAACGTAGAGAGCGCCCCTCTTGGGCTTGATCGGGCTATCCCCTGCGGATTGATCATTAACGAGCTCGTGTCAAATGCTCTCAAGTATGCTTTTCCACAAGGAAGAAAAGGAGAAATTTTTGTGAACCTTCTCCGTGACGGGGATGGGAAATTGATTCTGATGGTGAAAGATGACGGTGTCGGGTTGCCGGAGGATCTGGAAATTGCTGATGCGCCGTCTCTCGGTTTGCAGCTGGTAAACACGCTGGTAAGGCAGCTTGATGGCACTATTGAGGTGGGTAGAAAGGGTGGCACGGAATTCAGGATGATCCTTTCATGAGGGGCGGGAGATAGAGCATGGCCGGCGAAAAGATACTCATTGTTGAGGATGAGGGCATTGTAGCCAGAGAGACCGAGTACCGCTTAAAGGATTTGGGTTACACGGTTTGCGGAGTTGCAGCCTCCGGAGCGGAGGCGATAAAAAAGGCAGAGAAGGCGCGTCCGGATGTGGTACTTATGGACATTATGCTGAAAGGAGAGATGGACGGGGTCGATGCTGCCGAGCAGATTCATTCCACATTAAGCGTTCCCGTGGTTTACGTAACTGCGCACGCAGACGAGACCACAGTGCAGCGTGCGAAGCGCACGGAACCGATGGGCTATCTTTTGAAGCCTTTTAACGAGCGCGAGCTCCACGCTGCCATAGAGATCGCCATTTACAAGCACACTACCGAAAAGATAGTCAAGGACAGGGAGCAGTTACTGGCCACTACCCTGAAGAGTATAGGCGATGCCGTGATAGTCACGGACCTCACGGGCGCTGTTACCTTCATGAATCCTGCTGCTGAGCTCCTGACGCGGTGGAAGCTGAAAGAGGCGTCAGGAACGCCTGTGACTCAGGTCTTCTCAGTGGTGAGCGAGACGACCCATACACTCGCCCAGCATCCTGTCATGCGTGCCCTCTCCGAGAGTATCATTACAACTGCTCGAAACCACGTGCTGACGAGCAAAGGCGGTAGAGAGATTGGCGTGGACGGCACAGCTACACCGATAGTGGACGACACAGGCGCGGTACATGGCGCGGTACTTGTCTTCAGGGACGTCGGAGGATACCGGAAGGCCGATGAATCGCTCCGTATCACCCAGCACTCCGTTGATCTCCTGTTAGAAGCTGTTGTGCGTTTCGGCTCGGACGGCCGGATTTTTTATGCCAATGAGGCTGCGAGTCGGATGCTCGGCTACTCGTGGGACGATCTTACCTGGATGAACATGCAAGATCTGGATCCGAGCCTCAAAGGATCGCGCTGGGATCTCCACATGGAGCGGTTGAAGGAAAAGGTAACTCTGACTTACGAGACGAGCCTTCAGCCTAAGAAGGATGGCCCTGTGACGGTAGAGGTAAGGGCCCATTATTTTCTCCATGATCACGGTGAGTTTGTTGTAGCGCTCCTTCGTGATATTGCCCAGGAGAAGGCTCGGCTCGAAAGCAGGCTGAAAGAAGGCGTTTACGCACGAGGGCTTATTGACAGCGCTAATGTCATGATCATCGGGCTTGATCGTGAGGGCGCCATCCACACCTTCAACAAAGAAGTAGAGATTATAACGGGATACGCAAAAAGCGCTCTGCAGGGGAAGAATCTTTTCGAGGTAATACTTCCCATATCAAAAAATGTCTCTATTTGGCGCAGCTTTCTTGACTGGCAGGCAAGCAGGCTCCAGCTCCCCGTGACGTTTGAGACTGCTCTTGTTACGAAATCGGGGACAAAACGTCTCATCTCCTGGTGTATCAACGAGACGAAGGATGAACAAGCCATTAGCGGTCTGGTACTGGTCGGAGTTGATGTTACTGATAGCAAACAGATGGAGCAACACCTCGCTCTTCGCAACGAGGAACTCCTCTCGCTCAGGCGCGTTTCAGAGATCTTGATGAAACCTGCTGTGTCTGTGGAGGATGTTTTTCAAACAGTGTCGGAGGAAGTAGCCTCCGCAATCAACTATCCGTTCGTGGCAATAGAGCAATACGACGATGAGATGCAAAGAATGATCTTGAAAGGGGTCAAGAGCCTCATTCCCGTGCCGCCAAACATGGAGGTTCCTCTCAGTGAGACACTCTCAGGCGTGGCTGTGCGTACAGGGCACCTCCTTGTGGAAAGGGCAGCTGCGAAGAGGCCGGAATACGCCAACGGATTTCTAAAAAAGCTCGGGATCAGCACGTACATATGCGTCCCGATCACGGTCAATCAACGAGTTTTCGGTGCTCTGACTCTGGGACACACCGAAGCCGCCGATGTGTCTGATCAACTTCAGCACTACGCGATCGCCGTTGCCAATCATCTTGCCTTATTTCTTTGTTCTAGAGAGTCTTCCAGCGGCGGGACAGGCAGCGAGGAAGCATTGCGTGAATTTTTTGGTGCGTGGCCCGAAGCGGTTTTTGAGTGCTCGGACGGAATGATCAGAGCAGCGAACCAGGCAGCTATAACGCTGGTCAAGGCGGGGAGCCGGGAAGAGGTTGTTGGCAAGCCCTTGCTCGAGCTGATAGACGGAGACTATAGAAAACTGTTGCAGCCATATCTTCAAGAGGATGCTCACCAAGTGGCCCCACTTCCGTTTACCGATGTCGGCATGCGTGCACTGGACGGGTCTCCGTTGAATACGGAGCTCGCAATGAGAATGGCAGGCCTGCTGGGGAAGGGCAAGGTAATCGCAGTGGCGCGTGACATAAGTGAACGTAGAGATCGGGAGAGAAAAGCATGGGCCATGGCGGAAGAGTGGCGAAAGCTTGTAGATGAACAGCCCGATGCTGTCGCGGTCCTGCAAGGGGACACATACTTATACCTGAATCAGAGGTGCGGCCAGCTTTTTGGCTATGACAACCCTGAAGAATTGCTGGGCAAATCAGTGAAACTGAATCTGCATGCGGAAGATGCTGAGCGCTTGATTGGCGAACAGCAACCATCAGCACCCGTGAGCAGACTTGAATTTAAGGGAATTCGGAGGGATGGCAGTTCATTACACGGCGAAGCGTTTGTGAAGATGATCCGCTACGAAGGCTCAGAAAGAACATGGGTCAGGTTTGCGGACATTTCTGCGGGGAAACGGGAAGCCGACGAACAGAAGAAAACGGAGGCCCAGTTCCAGTGGGCTTTTGAGATGGCCACGGTTCCGTTGTTGTTGCTTGACGAGGCTATGAACATTCTCGATCTCAACAGGGCGTCCGAAAATTTGTTAGACATTCGCAAGGATGAGGTGAAAGATAAGAAAAACCTGACAGAATTTCTCGCTGCGGAGGATGCGGAAACTGTCAGACGCGAGGTGAGTGAGGTGGAAAACGGGTCTGCAGGCCCTCTTCCCGGGCATCGCCTTATCCGCAAAGATGGTGTGGTAAAGAATATATACATCGGAGTCTCGCCCATGCTCAACAAAGGCGGACGCATAATGGCGCTCATGGAGAGGGCGCAAACATCACAGGGAGAGGTGTTGCAGAAAGGTGACAATGGATACTCTGCTATTTTTGAAAAGATTGGTACCCCCGCATTTGTTGCCGGCCAGGATTCAATCGTTTCCCTGGCGAATGAAGAGTTCGAGAAACTCTGCGCTTGTTCGAGACAGGAGCTTGAAGGTAAAAAAAGCTGGCACGAATTTATCGTAAAGGAAGACTTGCCTGCTGTTGAGGAGTATTTGAGGATGTTGCTCAGCGATCCCGACCAGGCCGCGCGACGCCACGACTTCAAGGTGTTGAGCAGTGATGGCGCAATTAAAGAGATGCGTCTGACGGCCACCCCAATCCCCGGTTCGGACAAAATCGTCTTCTGTCTGGTTGACATGAGGGAGCGTAAGTGGGCGGAACAGGCTTGGCTGGAGAGCGAAAAGAAGTATCGCCACGTTGTAGACACGGTGTTGGAAGGTATCTGGGTGCTCGACGCAGACGGCAGCACCACGTTTGTGAGCGATCGCATGGCCCAGATGCTCAAGTACGGCCCTGAGGAGATGATGGGGAAACGCTTTTTTCTCTTTATCGGTGTCAAAAATGCGGAGAAGGCTGGTCAGCGATGGGAGCGGTGCAGGCAGGGCATAAAGGAAGAGTACGAGGCTGAATTCATGTGCAAGGATGGCCAGCCTATCAACACGAGAGTTTCGAGTGCTCCCATGATCGACGATACGGGCACGTTCCACGGTTCAATGTTCTCTGTTGCCGATATTTCGCACAGAAAAGAGGCAGAGGAAAAGATCAAGGCTTCCTTACAGGAAAAGGAAGTCTACCTCAGGGAGATCCATCACCGGGTGAAGAATAACCTCCAGGTTGTCTCGAGCCTACTCTATTTGCAATCAAAAAATGTCAACGACCCCAGGACGCTCGAGATTCTGTTAGAAAGCTTGGAACGTGTGCGCACCATAGCTCTCATCCATGAGCAACTCTATAAATCGGCAGATCTCGCCCACGTAAACTTTAGAGACTATTTGAATAGTCTCACCACAAATCTTTTTCAAACGTACGGTATCCAAGGTGAAGCAGTGAAGCTAAAGCTGGAGATAAATGAGCGAGTATCGCTCACTCCGGATAAGGCGATACCGTGCGGCCTCATTGTTAACGAGCTCGTTTCAAATGCTTTGCGACACGCATTCGTGGGTCATGGTAAGGGCACAATTCATGTAGAGCTTCGTCAGAACGACGATGGGACAACATCCCTGATCGTTGGTGACGATGGCATAGGTTTGCCACCACACGTCGATTTTCGTCACACCTCGTCACTGGGTCTCCAGCTCGTAAATACGCTTGTAAATCAGCTGGGTGCAACAGTAGAGCTCACGCTCAAGAAGGGAACCGTTTTTACGGTTATCTTTGCTTAGCGTGATCCCTCCGAGAGGATAGGATGGAACAGAGAAACGTACTCGTTGTCGAAGACGAACAGATCGTAGCTACTGAGTTAAGAGAGATTCTTGCAGCCTTGGGCTACCGGACCGTGGCTGCTGCGTCTACAGGTTTAGAGGCCATTGCCAAGACGGAGGAAACGCATCCCGACCTCATTCTCATGGATATTAGAATTAAGGGAGAAATGGATGGGATAGAAACTGCCGGCAGAATCACGGCCAGCTGGGATATCCCCATTATCTACGTCACCGCCCACGCAGATCAGGAGACCCTACGCCGAGCAAAAGTGACCGGGCCTCTGGGATATGTTCTGAAACCTTTCAGTGAAAGGGAATTGCAGATTGCTATCGAAATGGCGATCTATAAACATGGCATGGAAAGACAACTGAAGCAGCAAAGACAGAGGCTTTCTGCGATGCTTGACAGCATCGGGGACGCTGTAATTGCCACTGACGCAGAGGGGCTTGTGACGCTGATCAATCAGGCAGCCACAGCGCTCACTGGTTTGACGGAGACGGAGGTTATGGAGCGGCACATTACAACGGTACTTAACATCGTCGACGAGGGCGCACGGATGGGAGTTGGAGGCCGCGCGACCAAGACCGTCGAAGCCAGGAAAGAGATGACGACGGCACACTACGCCTCCCTGTTAATCACGAAGAGTGGCAAGGTCGTCCCGATCGATGGTACGACAAACCGCATAGTTGATGAAAGCGGGGTCGCACAAGGGGCCATCTTTGCCTTCCGTGACGTCACGGCCCCGAGTAGACAGACGGAAGCGGCCCGCACAATGCATTTCTCCATCAACCAGGCTCCCGACCTTGTATTTCAGATCGCGCCAGATGGCCTCATTCTGGAGGTGAATGAGGCGGTATGCAACATGCTCGGCTATACGAGGGATGAAATCTTGAGCAGGAACATCTACGAGGTGGAGATATACTCAAGCGAAACTCAGTGGGGACGGCTCTGGGAGCGGGGAAGGCGAGAGCGTGTCCTTACGTACGAAACCTCTTACTGGACCAAGGATCATGGACCCCTTCCCGTCGACGTCCGGGCTTGCTATGTGCGGTTCATGAGTAAAGAATTTCTCTTCACCATCGCTCGTCCAATCGCCCAGGCAGAAGGCCTGGTCACGGGAAAGCAGCGCACGGGTACCGACCTCTGATCTTATTTTGACTTCGTAATTTATCCGCGTTAGATTCTTGCGCATGTCAGGGAAGTTTACGCCTGGAGTCTCGCCATCGCCCCGTCAGGGTGGGCCCGCACGGTGGTTTTTCTTCAGCGGCCACAAGCTGCTCGTGAGTGTGGAAAACAGCAAGCCGGATATACCCGTACTTCAGGACGGGCCGCAAGACCTCGGTCTGGAGACGGTACGCCTCCATTTCCTTGGCAGCCTTGATGGACAGCCGTGTTATGCGGCGGAAGTAGCGGAGGGCATCGATCCTCCCGCGGGGATGCTTTTCAACGGCCTGCGCAATCTTTTTGATTCCTTGGATGATGCGCTCTATCGTCTGGCCGTGGTTGCAGTCCAGGTGGTAGACTGGGACAGGTTGCACCAGTTCTGTGGCCGCTGTGGAGAAAAGACTGTTTATAAAGAGGGCGTGAGGGCCAAGGAATGTCGGCGCTGCGGTTTGATTAGCTTTCCACGCCTTTCTCCTGCTGTGATAGTTGCTGTTGAGCGGGGCAGAAAGCTCCTCCTGGCCAGAGCTAACCGTTTTCCGACCCATTTTTACAGCGTTCTCGCAGGCTTTGTGGAGCCTGGTGAAACACTGGAAGAGGCGGTGGCGCGGGAGGTAAAGGAAGAAGTGGGTATAGAGGTGAGGGATATCAGATACTTCGGAAGCCAACCCTGGCCGTTTCCTGACTCACTTATGATAGGATTTACCGCCCAGTACGCAGGCGGTGAAATCTCTATCGATGAGGCAGAGATTGTCGAGGCTGGTTGGTTCGAGGCGGACAGTCTGCCTTCGCTGCCAGGCAAGATCAGCATAGCCCGGCAGCTGATAGACTGGTTCGTGGAAAAACAGAGAAGAGGCTAGTGCATGGCGGTCAGACTCATCATTTTTGATCTTGATGGTACCCTCATTGACTCTGTGGAAGATATCTGCGGAGCCGTGAATTACGCTATAGAGCCGCATGGCCTTGCGCCCGTTACCCTGGAAGAGACCCGGGCGTCGGTCGGGGAAGGGGTACCGAGCCTGATAGAAAAGGTTCTTACCCTGAAAAAGGCAACCTTCTTGGACACAGAAGCACTCACAAAGCGCGTCCTGGAATACTATTCTTCTCACCTCGTGGCCAAAACAGCTCCCTATCCGGAGGTGCGTGAAACACTGGAACATCTGGGCGCCTGCAGGAAAGCGGTGATTTCCAACAAGTTGACCGGTTTGGCTGAGAGAATACTTGAAGCACTCGATCTGCGGAAATACTTCGAGGTCGTTGCCGGAAGTGATAGTTGTCCTGAACGGAAGCCTTCCCCTGTGCCGGTTCTTCGCGTCCTTTCCCTTCTTGACGTGCCACCCCAAGAGGCGCTTATAGTCGGGGATAGCGTCTACGACATGGCCGCCGGCCGAGCAGCAGGCCTCGGGACGGTGGCAGTGACGTACGGATACGGCACGCCTGGCTTCTCAGAAGGGTGTGATTTTGTCATCGACAGGTTTTCGGAGCTCCTTGAGGTAGTACAGGGCCTTGAGCCTTAACTCTTGGCGGGCTGCAGGAATATCATCCCAATACTAAGGCTCGTTGCGAGATCGAGTTCCATGGTCTTCACACCGTAACCGGTGTAGTCTATCCGGAGCGTGTATCTGCCGCTGTTCTCCGCAAGGCCGTCGATCTTGAAATCTCCGTAGTTGTTGGTTGCCACCGTGGTGGTATTGTTTCCCGAAAGCTTGGCGAGGCTGACCCTTGCTCCTTCCGCACACTCATCCTTATCCCGCAGGACCACGTTGCCCGCGACAAAACATCTTGCGTACCGAAAGAGATTCTTGTAGTAGACCCTCGGCTTGGTCTTGAGTTCAGGCTGCAGCACGTCCAGTTTCTCCGCATCACAGATTTTTGTCATCTCAGCATCCTCAGCATGGACCATGCGAAGCGCGCCCGTGGGGCAGGCCTGCACGCACCGCGGCTTCTCCCATCCATCTTCCAGCAAGTGCGCGCAGAAGGTGCATTTCTGGGGAACGGACTTATCAGCATTCCACCAGATCGCACCATATGGGCAGGAATCGACAAGCGCTTCTTGGTCCCTGGCCTTTTGCGGATCAATGATGATAATGCCGTCTTCCCGCTTGTAGACCGCTCCATCCTTACCCGCTTTGATACACGGCGCATCGTCGCACTGCATGCACGGTGTCGGGCGATAGGCCACATCAACCAGGGGGTACTGACCCCGTTCCTTGCGCATGATATTCATCCACCGGTGGCCGTGCCATGGCTGGGCCGCGGCGTAAGGGGGCCATTCATTATCCACGTGCTCGTCTTTGCAGGCAAGGAAACAGTTATTGCAATCGTGGCATTTGGCCACGTCGATGATCATGTTCCATTTTTTCATAGTGCCACCCCAAGATATTTCTCCACCTGCACGAGGCAGGAATTGGGCGCCATGCCGGCCGAGTCCTTCGTGATGTATCGACTCGGTGTGAGGATGTTTATGCAGCCAGCCCGATCCGCTGATGCGCCCGGTTCGCCTACGGGATCGTAATCTGCCGATGATTCGTAGGAGTGGACTGTTCCAGGAGGCACGCGCTCGGTCACCTGCGCCGCGAGAATTACTTCACCTCGATCGTTGAATGCCTTGACCAGGTCATGCTCTTTGACGCCCCGGGCCTCTGCGTCTTTGGTATTGATACGGATGATCCAGTAATAATGGCCATCTTCCTTGAGTACGCGGTGATCTTTAACATCGTTGATCCAGCTGTCTTTCGCATCTCCCATGGTGTGGAAGCTGAAGCGCGGATGCGGGGAAATCAAGTGCAGAGGGTACTTGTCATAGAGTTCCGTGGTGTGATGTCCCTCCCAGGAAGGCATATAGGTGGGCATCAGGGGTCGCTCCTCATCATCCGGGTCAAACTTCCTGAGGCTTGATGATACAAATTCTATCTTTCCGGAGGTTGTCTGAAGCCCCTTGCCGAACTCCGCCTGGGACTCGGGATGAGGACCCCAGTCGGGTGTATCCTTCGGGCGATCTTCGGCAAACCACCTCAGCGCAGGTGTAGGCTTGTAGTCGTGGGGGAAGGGCACTACGAAATAGCCTTTCCTGAAGAAGTCTTCCCAGGAAATGTATTTGGGCAGATCGGTTGCCTGGAAATATTTCTTTACCCAATCCAGGTCGGTCATGCCGCCGGCTGTGTAGACATCGTAAAACCCCAGTCTCTTAGAAAGGAATGCGAAAATATCATAGTCAGATTTTGACTCTCCCGGGGGTTCGATACATTTTTTCTGAAGGCTGATAACGCGGTGGCTGCACTGGATGTATGTATCAGGGATGTAGCCCGAGCAGTTGGCAAACTCACTGATATCCCATCGCTCGAAGTTGGTACAGGCCGGTAATATTATGTCTGCGAACTTGGCCTCGCCTTCGAACCAGATGGATTGATTGACCACAAAGGGAAGCCTGTCAGTCTGGTAGGCCTTGACGTAGCGGTTTGTCTCGCACATGGTGCCGATAAAAGAGCCGCCGTAGCGCCAGTACATCTGAATCTCTGGATAGCCGTCCGCAGGATATTTGTACTTGTGGAACTGCGACTCGATAGACGGGCCGCAGAAGCCTTTACCTCTCCACTCGTACCGACCGTTGAGGATGCAGTCGGGAATCTTGAGCCTGGGGATGTGCTGCCCCATAGGGGCATTGATGGATGAGCGTGTTGGCTGATCAACGCTGAACATGCGGTAGACCCACCGGAAACCGGCGGCTGAGTTGTCCACGTCGCCCGATATGCCGCCCTCGGCGTAACCAGGGAACATGAAGCGCGTGTCAGTAGGCGCGCCCTGGGTTGTTGACCAAATGTTACTTCCCTGTTTGCCCATGCCCTGCATGGCTGCCAGGCTGATCATCAGGCGCGCCCATTCGTTGCCGCTTGCGGATCGGCACGCGCCGCCCCAGCCGCCGAGGCCGCCTGCTGCCAGCATGGTCTTTTTGGAGGCCCATTCCCTGGCCAGCACGCGGATCTCCCGTGCGGGGATCATGCATTCCTTTTCCGCCCACTCCGGAGACTTGGGCACGCCGTCCTCTTTGCCGAGGATATACTCCTTCCATATGTCGAAGCCAGTTGTTCGCTCCGCAATGTATTCCTTGTCGTAAAGGCCTTCGGTGATCCATACATAAGCGATGGCACAGGCCATGGCATTACCCGCTTCGGGCCTTGGGGCGAACCATTTGTCCGCGTACATCCCGGCCGTGTGATTAAAGAAGGGATCGATAAAAATCATTTTGACACCCAGGTCTTTCAGCCACTGGCGCCGGGAAGTCGATTCAAAGGCTGAATAGATACCGTGCGTGGCTTCCGGATCGGATGACCAGAATACGATCATCTCTGTGTGCTTGAGCGCATCTTCCAGGAGGTCGTACTGCTCAGGGATGCCGAGACGGTGGCTGAAACCCCAGTGATGCATCCCGCCCCAATGCCACCCCTCCCAGCTGTCGGGATTGTGGTCCGCGTAGGTAAAGCCCATTAGGTTGGCGAAGCGGAAATAAGCGCTGTGCCTGTAACCTATATTTCCCCACAGGTGATGGGAGCTGGCAGTGCTCAGGATGGCTCCTGGTCCATGTTCCCGCTTGATCCGCTTGATCTCATTGGTGACGATGTCCGCAGCCTCATCCCAGCTGATCCGCTCGTATCCCGATATGCCACGCTTGGCGCAATTTCGCCTCCCATGCGAATTGAAATCGACCCTCTTCATCGGGTAGAGGTTCCGCTTGGGAGAGTAGATCATCGATTTCCACGCAAAGGAGTAAGGCGCGAGTGATGTTTGCCTCGGTGGGGAGAACTTTTTTCCTCTGGCTTCGATGCTCCAGGATGCTGCATCGTCAGCATCAAACTCCATGGGTGTTATGCGCACGATGCGGCCATCTTGCACGTAAACAAAGACCGGCCCGCCCGTTGTTCCGTTGGTCAGCTTCTCTACGGTATGCATCGTTTTTCCTCCCGTATTTCAGCTCTTAAAAAAATAAGGCTCCCGATATAGCTCACTGCAGGGCTCTTCTGAGGGCCGACCACCAAGGGTACCCGAGAACCGCCGGTATTCTGCGATCCCTGTGGGCGGTCAGGTTCTTTCAGATGTTCCTATCGTCATATAGGCAAAGAGGCTTTGTCAAGATGTATTTGGGTCGGCTCAACGCATGACGTTTTTTGGATCTGAGGTCTGGGATTTCCGCCACCCCGGTTGTGAGAAGTCAAGGCCGGGCCCCTGGCTCCCTGCGAGTCCAGTTTGTGCGTACTTTGGCATTAATGCCGAGGCTTAACACTCATGATAATCTAATTTCTTAAGTCGTTTTTTTTCTTGACAGCTTGCAGAGCGTTTTGTTACTGTTCGCCTAGACCGGGGCTACAGGATGGGTCGCACGCAGCGGCCGTCCTGACAGGGATGTGCCCTTTGCAGCATCAAACGCTGTATGCTTTTTCCAAGGAGGGATGGATCATGAAAGGACTCTATGCGGTACTTTTTGCGACTCTTATGCTTACAGGGCTTGCCGGCCAGGCTGTGGCCCAGACTGATCCTGTGGATATCCTCTACAGCCTTGAGCCCCTCGGGGGCAACCAGTATGAGTATGACTACACGGTGTACAACAATACCTTGAATAACACAACCATGGCCAATGGCAAGATGTACGAGGGTGTATTGTGGTTTAACGTTTATTTTCCTGTCATAACGAATGCTGCTGGACAGTACGTCGGATCGAATTATTCTAATCTTCAGGCCGTAGGCCCGATGCCAGCCGGTTGGCAAATAGGCACAGGAGGTATCAATCAACCCGGCACACCCTCTTTTTCGGGTTATTTTGGCATTTACGGCCCCACCGGAGACGCCAATGGTAGTTATGCACCGATTGGTCCGGGCCAGTCTCTCGGGGTTTTTTATGTGACATTCACCTATTCGGGGAGCGGGACACCCGGATCCCAAGCCTTTCAGGTAATCGACCTTAGTGCAACGGACCCCGTTACCCATTTTCCCGAAGTCCTCTACCCGGGGACCACCGAACCTGATCCGGTTCCACTTCCTCCCAGCGTGTACATGCTGGGCGCTAGCCTCGTTGCCTTGGCCTTTGTGAGAAAGAAGCGCTGAGAGCCTTGCTGGAGCATTCGATCCGGGCTCTGCCCTAGCGGCGGTCCAGACGCAAGATGTTCTCGGAATATGTTTCCAGTTCAAGGATGTCTGGCCTAGTTTCCTCCAGCCTCAGAGTGCGGAAGGCCCGCACTACCTCGGGATCAAAGTCGAGACCAGCCTTCGTGTTGAGGAACTGAATCACGTCAGGCAGGCGCCAGCCGGGCCGGTAAGGCCGGTCCGAGATGAGGGCGTCATAAACGTCGGCGACTGCCAGTATTCTTGCTCCGAGCGATATGTGAGAACGGGCCAGACCCAAGGGGTAACCGCTTCCATTGAAACGCTCGTGGTGCTGGGCGACCAGCGGCACCGCTTCCCTGAAGGCGAGGATCGGCTCCAGGATGAGTGCCCCCTTTCCGGGATGCTCCCTGATGATGACCCATTCCTCGTCGGTGAGCTTGTCCGGTTTGTCGAGTATGAAGCCGGGTACCCCGATCTTACCCAGGTCATGGAGGAGTCCTGCCCGGTGAAGTATGTCGAGTTCTTTCTTCGGGAGGCCCATGGCGCGTCCCATATTCAGGGACAAGGCTGTGACCCGTTCCGAGTGGCCGGCCGTCCAGTGGGAATTTGCGTCGACAGCGCGGGCCAGGGCCGTAAGGGTGCCCACGTTGAGCGCGGCAAGGTCGTTAAGCAGGTCCGCGTTGGAAATGGCTGCGGCGATGTGGTCGGCGAGCTGTCGGCTCCGCACCAGATCTTCACCGAAGCCCCCTGACTGCTCCTTGTATCCAAGGGTCAATGCGCCGATGACCCTGTGGCTGCTCCGGATGGGGATGACGATGAAGAACCGGCCGCCTCTTTCGGAGAGAGGCGCGGTGATTGAGGAGAAGCTCCCGTCCGGGCCCTCCGTAATGTTATCCGCGGTTTTTTCGAGGAGCATGGTTTGCTGGTTTGAAAGCATGCAGCTAAGGTGAAATCTCCGGGTGGCTCCTCTCTCGGTATTGTCGATGGAGTAAGCGTCGGCCTCTCCGTGTCCCTCGTCCTTCAGAAGTACAAGCGCTACACAATCACACGGTACAACAGCCAACAGATCATTGAGGACCGATTCAATGATCCTTACACGGTCGTGGGATGTGAGTATAGTGCGCACCATGCGCCCCATTTGGTTCAGGTTATCGAACTGCTTCTTCAGATGGCCCGACATGCTGTTGAAAGCGTGAGCCAGCTCCTCAAACTCGTCTCCGCTTTGTACCTTGACGAGGCTTTCAAGGTCCCCGCGCGCCACCCTCTCCGTGCCCTCCTTCAACCTGGCCAGAGGCACAAGGTTCTTCCTGATTTGAACGAGGCTGAGAAGAAGCACGATCATGAGCATCAGGAGGAGGACCATGAGAAAGAGCCTTGTGAACCGTTGCAGGGAAGATAATGCCACTGACTGGGGCTGGCTCGTCATGATGATCAAGTCTTCGGCGAGATAAACGACCCCGAGATTGATTGTCCAGTAGGCTGACAGATAGGTCTCCTTATGTCCGTTCCATTGGAACTGCCCAGAGTGTTTAAGGAAGAGGGTTTCATCTTCTCTTGTGAGCATCTCCTGAGAGACGGCTAACGAGCTGAAGAGGATATGCGCTGACCTAAGGAACACGCTCACCTCCGTACCGGCAGGAAGGGCGCGCGATATTGTTTTCCAGAGGTAGGCCTGATTCACCTCGCCTACCAACAGGCCGGTGCCAGATCCCTTAACCGTGGCACGTATGGCCATAAATATGCGTGGGATCGGCCTGTCTTTGTCGAGAAAGATAAAAGCCTTGCCGGATGCCAGGTGATTACGCTGCTGATCACTCAAGAGCGGCCGCGGGCACGAGTCACCGAATAAAACGCTGTACCTGCCCTCTTCGTCGTATAAAGTAAGCCCCCTGAACCGAACCTGATCGTACCTCTCCCGGCTGGGGCTATGAGGCCACTGCCCCTTCTCATGCAGAGCCTGCGTGTCCGCAATACTTTCCATCTCAGAGCTGACTATCGAAAGGGCTTCGAGCAGCGACATGCCGGCGTTTTTGCTCAAGTGGCGCAAGGCCTGATATGTCTCACTCTGCAGCTTGCGGGAGACCTGCAACAGGGAAAGACCCCCAAGCACGCACACGGGCATGAGGGCGCAGAGCACGAAGATCGCAAGCATGCGCCTCGCCACCTTGCTTTGTAACAGAGTAAATAGTCCGTCAGACCTCATCTTCATATTAATACAGCGCACCCAGGTCGGCGAAGGCCCCATTACCTGCCCGGACCACGTCGTCCTTACTCACAGGGGCCTGGAGGCCGGGGGCGGTGAGTCCATCTTCTCCGATGCTATACAGGTCGAAGTCGGAGTTCAAAGGCATCATGTTGCGGTCGTACCGAAAGCTGCTGGGCCAGTTCGGGTCTTGCGAGGACAGATATTGATAGGGATTGCCCCACGGATCGAGCGGCACGGCTATCATCGCATCGTTGAGGGTAGCGGGGTACATACCGTACCTGTAATAGTAGACGTTTATCCCTGCTTCTATCTCCCTGATTATCGCCTTTGCGGTTGCCACCTGAGCCTTGTATCTGAAGTCAGCATAGATAGGAGCTGCAATACCAGCCAGGATACCGATTATCGCAACAATGATGATCAGTTCGAGGAGCGTGAATGCAGTAACCCGTTCGCCGGCGAGGAATCGTTTCCACCTGATCAAGCCCATTCTTCCGGACCGGGGTCTCATCGTTACGTCGGATCTTTTTACAAAAGGGTAGTAACCCATTACCGGAGTACCTAACTCAATTTATCGACCCATGTCCGAAAAACTGAAGCAAAAGACAAAAGGTAAACGGTCCCTCGGTGAACTTCTTGATTTAGTATTGCGCAGGGCTTAGACTTCATCAGAAGGCGGCACCTGGAGTGCCCGAAGAGAATCGGAGGCAACGGAGCATGGACGTGTCAACAAGATCAACCAGCCCGGTATATACCTTTTTCCCGATTGAGGTTGATGGATTCCATTCACTCGCTGAACTGGCGCTCGATATGCACTGGTATTGGAATCATTCTGCTGACGAAGTCTGGAAGCAGCTCGACCCGGTACTGTGGGAACTTACCTATAATCCCTGGATCGTGCTGCAGACGGTCTCGAGGGACCATCTGGAACGTGCATTAGCTGATCCTGCTTTCCGCAGAAGGGTAGATGATCTCTTGCAGACCAGGCGGCAAGAGGCAGAGTCACCCGCATGGTTTCAGGAAACGCATGCCCAGGCTCCCCTGACCTCTGTCGCTTATTTCAGCATGGAGTTCATGTTGAGCGAGGCGCTTCCCATTTACTCGGGCGGACTTGGGAATGTGGCCGGTGATCAACTCAAGACCGCAAAGGATATGGGTGTGCCCGTTGTGGGAGTGGGTCTGCTCTACCAGCAAGGCTATTTCCGCCAGGTGATAGACAAACACGGAGCACAGCAAGCCCTGTTCCCATATAACGATCCCGGACAATTGCCCATCACGCCCTTACGCGCACCGGACGGGGAGTGGCTGCGAATAGAGCTCGCCTTGCCGGGTTACTCAGTGTGGCTGCGCGCCTGGCAGGTCCAGATCGGCCGGGTGAAGCTCTACCTGCTTGACAGCAATGACCCGGCTAACTTCCCGACGCGGCGGGGGATTACAAGCGAGCTTTATGGAGGCGGGCCAGAGTTGCGTCTCAACCAGGAGATTGTGCTGGGGATTGGCGGATGGCGCTTGCTCACCGCGCTTGGCATCAGGCCGGAAGTCTGCCACCTGAACGAAGGGCACGCCGCCCTCGCTGTGCTGGAACGGGCTCGAACATTCATGGAGGAGACAGGACAGCCATTCGAAGTGGCGCTGGCAGTCACGCGAGCAGGCAACCTCTTCACCACACACACGCCGGTGGAGGCGGGCTTTGACCGCTTCGCTCCTGCCCTCGTCGAGCCATACCTCAGCAGGTACGCGCAGAACAAACTCGGCATCGCCCTCCACGACCTCCTTGAGCTCGGCCGTCAGAACCCTGATGATCCTTCTGAGCCCTTCAACATGGCTTACCTGGCCGTCAGAGGAAGCGGAGCAGTTAACGGCGTGAGCCGATTGCACGGGCAGGTAAGCCGTCGTATTTTTGCCCCGCTCTTTCCACACTGGCCGGAGCACGAAGTGCCCATCGGGCACGTTACCAACGGTGTTCACATGTCGAGCTGGGATTCGGAAGAGACCGACGCCCTGTGGACAGGAGCGTGCGGTAAGGAGCGCTGGCTGGGAACGCTGGAAACTCTTGCAGAGGAGATAGGCGCTCTTCCTGACTCCAGGCTCTGGGAGTGCCGTGCTTCCACGCGCGAGACGCTGGTAGAATACGTGCGCACGCGGCTTTCCCGGCAACTCGAAGCCTCAGGCGCATCGCCCGAAGAGGTTGCGGATGCGACGCACATCTTTGACGTTAACAGGCTGACGATGGGCTTTGCACGCCGTTTTGCCACCTACAAGAGACCAAACTTGCTGCTGCACGATCCTGAGAGACTGCTTGGCATTCTTACCGACCCTCATCGTCCTGTGCAACTCATTATTGCCGGCAAGGCCCATCCGGCGGACCAGGCGGGCCGGGCCCTGATTGAGGAGTGGACGCACTTCATCCGACGCTCTGAAGCCCGCAAACACGTGGTCTTCCTGAGCGACTACGACATGCTTCTCACCGGGCAATTGGTGCAAGGGGTTGACGTCTGGATCAACACTCCCAGGCGACCCTGGGAAGCTTGCGGCACGAGCGGCATGAAGGTGCTCGTCAACGGAGGCATCAATATCTCGGAGCTTGATGGTTGGTGGGCGGAAGCGTACACACCTGAGGTAGGATGGGCCTTGGGTGACGGCAAGGAGCATGATGATGACCCCGCCTGGGATGCCGCTGAAGCTGAGGCACTTTACGCGTTGCTCGAACAGCAAGTGATCCCGGAGTTCTACACCCGCGACCCGAGAGGCATCCCTGTCGCGTGGGTCGCACGCATGCGGGAAAGCATGGGCCGGCTGACGCCCCGTTTTTCTGCTAACCGGGCGGTGCGCGAGTACACGGAGAACTACTACATACCTGCTGCTGAAGCCTACCGGCAGCGCGCTGCTGACAAAGGCGCTATGGGCGTGCACCTGGTCAATTGGCAGCGTGCTTTGCAGCGCCATTGGGGAAAACTGCGTTTCGGCGAGTTGAAGGTGGTGAGCGACCAGGGGAGGCACGAATTCGAGGTGCAGGTCTACCTCGGCGATCTTGACCCGAATAGCATACAGGTGGAACTTTACGCCGAGGGGAAAGACGGGGGCGAGCCGATATGCCGGGAAATGACGCGCGGCGAGCAACTGGTGGGTGCAAACGGGTACGTGTACAGAGCAGAGCTGCCCTCCACACGCCCGGCTGCGGACTACACGGCCCGAATCGTGCCGCACTACCAGGGCGCTCTCGTCCCGCTCGAAGCTTCTCAAATCCTCTGGCAACGGTGAATCAATCATCTCGCTTTTACGCGTCTGTTCTCAAGTAATAAAACCAATACAACCAATTGAACCAATGGAACTACGTTTAGCAATAATTGATTTGGCAGGAGAAGCATCCGATGCTAAACTGTATGGCTGCTTCAGGGACCCTTGACGATTCTACCCGGAGCAAACGTGATTCAAAGGAGAAAAATGTATGACAAGAAAGGGTACGATCCCTCTCGTGATGCTCGTTCTGACTGCGTTGTTGTACGGAGGCATAACGTACAAGGAACATGAAGTAAGTGCCAAAGAGAAGCCAGAACTCGATGTCCCGTACGAGCCGACGAGCCAGGGGATCGCCGAAGAGATGTTGAAGATTGCCGATGTGACCTCCAGGGACCTCGTCTATGATCTGGGCTGTGGAGACGGAAGGATCGTGATAATGGCGGCGAAGGAGCGAGGAGCCAAGGGCGTGGGCGTGGACATGGATCCGGACCGTATCAGAGAAAGCAGAGAAAACGCTGAGCGGGCCGGCGTTACAAACCTCGTCCGTTTCTACGAGCAGAACATTTTTGAGACCAACATCAGCAATGCTACGGTAGTAATGCTCTATCTCTGGCCGGAAGTCAATCTGAAGTTGCGGCCGAAACTTATCAAGGAATTGAAACCGGGCACGCGTATCGTCTCTCATAGCCACACCATGGGAGAGTGGTCGGACGACGCCACGCGTGAGGTCGAAGGACATACCCTTCATTTCTTTGTGGTGCCGGCCAACGCGTCCGGTAAGTGGCAGTGGATGGGACCTGAGAAGGCGCTCAGCTTCCTCCAGCTTACCCAGAAGTTTCAGAAAGTGCAAGGTTCGATTACCATCGGGGGCGAGACATATCCCATCACCAACTGCAGCCTTCGTGGCAACAATCTTCTCTTCTCTATGGAAAGAAACCGGTCGGATGCACAAGAAATAATTTCTTTTCAAGGATCCATATCCGGCAACACCATTGAGGGCAGAATTATGCAAGGAAGGAGTGGCCGCGCCGTGAGCCGCTGGCAGGCCACTCGGGACCCTTCGACTATTGCCCCCATCGCAGAATAGTGACTGAGCAACGAAAAGAAGGGAACAGGATCGCTTTCCTGCATTTTCTCTTATCTGTTGGTCACTGGCATTCTGGCAGAAGGTATGATAATATAGAATAACTCCAAGGTACTTAATGTTCCTTCCTCGGTGACAGCTACACCAGAATGAGAAATGGCTTACGTTAGCTGCACCAAGCACCACAAAGTCATGCTGGGGTTTGGCCGTGAGTACATTGGTGAAGTATACTCATCTTCGACAGAAGACAAAGGTAAAAGGAGGTCCAAGTGTTAGTGGGAAAAATTGCAAAGAACTCTAAGCACAGAATTCTGGTCACGATAGAGGATCATAAGGGAACGAAGATGGTAGACTTGCGCGTCTATCAGATCATCAATGACGGTGAATTGTCGCCGACGCCTGAAGGTATTTCCTTAGTGCCAGAAAGTTTAAATGCAGTTGTTGAGCTTTTGAAAGACGCGCAGAAGAAATTAATGGTAGAATAAAAAGATGAGGGGTATGCACAGCGCTTAAGAATAGAGTCCTGGCGGATCGGGGATTTTGAATAACGCGCAAAGCATAGGAGGTTGACTTGCCAAAACGTCGTGGGCAGTTCAGAGGTGAAAAGCGGAGGAAGGAGCTGAATCGGCTGCAAAAGCAGGAAGAAAAAAGGAAGCGGCGGTTCGGCATCCAAACCGAACAAGGGCTAAGCATTCCGGAGACAGGGGCAGAAACAGAGACGGAGAAGCAAGAGGGGGAAGAGTCCCCGACCCCGGTAACTCACCCGTGACGATACGACGGGAGATATGTGGCGCGCAGCCAAGGGCCCCCCTCTGTGCTTTGCTTTGTCTTTGCCAATGAAAATCTAACTGGTCACGAAAAGCCGAGGCAGGAGTTTAGCCTTTCACATAACCGACTTGATCTTTTCAATGGCGAGATCCTTCATAATCCTGACCCCTTCCTCTTGCATCTGTTTGAAGGCTTGCGCAGAAGTATCAGGCGCGACACCCCGCGAAAGCTGCTCCACAGCAACGACCTTGAACCCGGCTCGAACGAGGTCGATGGCTGTTGCCTTGACACAATAGTCGGTAGCGAGTCCAAAGATAACAATCGATGTAACACCATGTTCATGGAGGACGCCATCCAAGCCTGTTTTGGTGCCACTGTCATCCTCTAGAGCAGAGTAACTGTCGAACCGGGGATTTTGCGCTTTCCTGATAATTGCATCGAATAGACTGCTGTCTACCAGCAACTCGGCATCGGCCGTTCCCTGAACACAATGCACAGGCCAAAGCATCTGGACCCTGCCGGATATCTCTACCGTGTCCAAAGGTTTCTTTCCGAGATGATTAGACGCGAAGGAGATATGGTCAGGCGGGTGCCAGTCCTGCGTTGCCACCATAAAAAAGCCATTCTCTTTGAGGAGTCGTGTGGCAACCTCTACGGACTTCACGTAGGCTTCGTCGGATCCGGGTACTGCCAGAGATCCATTCTTCCATGTTGTGAAGCAGCCCTGGATATCAGTTACGATAACACCGTATTTTGTAGTCATGCTGTCTTTGCTCCTCTCGGTTCCTGCGTTGTCACTAGCGTAAGGCATCTGTTCTTCCCGGTCAATGCTTTATGAACCACGGTTGCAGTTTCCGGTTGCCAGCTATCAGTTGAACCGTAAACCGTGAACCAGAAACGGAGGCTTGACGGTGCCCTGCTTTATTGGTTGACTTTCTTGCCCGGGACCCACTATATTAGGGCACTTCATTTTTGGAGCATGCATGTTCGGGCTCTTCGGCCTCACAGAGAAAGAAAAATATGAAATCACAAGCTGGGCCTTCAGCTATTTCATGACAAGAAATCTTACGGTGTCGGACGCGGTGATCGAAGCGATGAAGAAGGTGAAGCCCGACAAGGTCAGGCGAAACGGTTCTCTCAAGCTCTCAAAATCAGCGCTGCGTGAGCTGGAGCTGAGAGTCAAGAACATGCTGTAATACCGATTCGCCTTCAAGTGTATACCTTCGTTGTCGCTGCGCCACTCTCCTCGACGTACTTTGAGTACGCCTGCGTCGGCTCCTCGCTGCCGCCTCGGTCTCCACCTTGAATGCAAATCGGTATAACCAGGTGCCCTTGTATCTCGGCTTCGCTTTTTGGCTCAATCTGCTCTTTTGTTGTTCGAGTTTCTGATAGATTTATTCCGAAAAAATCTGGGCCGAAAAGAGGTAGATCTGCGTATCTCTTTCCTTCCAGGCGGTGGAAGGGAGGCCGGCCTTGACACATGTCTGATTGAGAAACTCCTCCCGGCCCCAGCTGTTCGACGTTGCTACCTGAGGGAGGAGAAGGCCTGCATTTTCGCCTTTCATTATATAGAGGCCATGCTGCCCTACCTTGACCTCGGCCGGGTCTCGAACCCTTTTCATCGGACTGAGGACCGATATCTCGATATGGATGTCCTTGAGTTCTGAGAGGTCAACTGCCGGGAATCGTGGATCATGACTACTCGCGGCTATGGTCATCTCGGACACTGCCATAGCCAAAGGTTGCACAGGTTTGACGTAACCGATGCATCCCCTCAGCATGCCCTTTTTCTGTAGGGTGACGAAGACGCCCCGCTTCTCCATCAGTTTTTCGGCCGCGACGTCCACGCGGGAACCCCCGTTGCCCATGGCCTGTCCTTCCAGGGTGCGTCGCGCAATCTGGAGAAGAATCTTCTGTTCTTTATCACTCAAAGTAAACTGCTGGTCTGCAGCATAAAATCCCACAGCTCCATACCCAACCACGCGGGCCTTGTCTCCGGTTACGTCACCGGAGTTGGCATACTCCAGGACCTTTACCCTTGCGCCGACATTCTCTGCTACCCTCATAAGCGTTGTGACCGCCTGAGCGCCGCACAGTTCGCTGGTGCCCAATTCCATGCTTCTCCTGAGGGTTTTGATATCCACAGCCTCAATCTGCTTGAGAGTTGTCCTGTCCATGGCTGTAGCTTCGTGATACGGGTGGTAGTGGGACATGTCCGACGATGCAATGATGAGGACTCTCCCTGGATTTTGCTCAACACGCGTGGTCAGATAGTCGGCGAGTGTGCGTAGTTCAGGCCCGCTCAATCTGCCTATGACCAGGGGAACGATCTTGAAGTTTTCCAGAACCCTCTGCAGGAAGGGCAACTGTACTTCGAGAGAATGTTCGCGCTCAAACGCGGGGGCTTGGTATCTGATGAAACTGCACTGTTCCATAATTGCGGCTGCTATCTGTTCGTCAATTGGAATTTTGCCCAGTGGTGTCTCCCAGGCGCCGTACGGGTAAATAGAAATCACCGGATACGACACGTAGTGGCTCGGTCCAAGCAGAAATACTGTCTTGTATGGTTTGCCTGCGATTTGGCGATAGGCCGCTGCCGCTACCTTGCCCGAGTAATCGTACCCGGCGTGTGGCGCGATCAGGCCGAAGAGCGCTGTGCTGCCCTTCTGCACCCTGCCTTCTGTTTCCTTCAGCAAGGCGTCGACTTTCTGTTCGAGCAGCTTCTTGTCAGACGGGTAGAACGTACCGGCGACAACCGCCTTGAGAACAGCCGGAGGTTTAGCCTGAGACCAGGCGCCCGGCACGTAGGAAAAGACGAGCGCGAGTATGAAAAAGAATCTCAGGTGGACCATAGACCTTTTATGCCCGCCCCGCAGAATCTGCATTTGCCGTTCTTCACCTCATTCGACAAAACGCTGTAGCCGACCCGTTTGATGATCAGCTTTTTACAACCTGGACAATACGTGCTTTCACCAGGACTGCCTGGTACATTTCCAGTATACGCATAATGCAGTCCCGTCTTCAAGGCAATATCTCTCGCCCGCTCAATGGTCGACACAGGTGTCGGCGCAATATTTGTCATCTTGTACATGGGAAAGAAGCGTGAAAAATGGACGGGCACGTCGGGTCCGAGGTTCGTCTTTATCCACGTGCACATCTCTGCAATCATGACCGGGTCGTCGTTCTGCCCCGGGATGATCAGATTCGTGATCTCAAGCCATACCCCTCGCTCCTTCAACGTCTTGATGGTTTCAAGCACGGGTTTCAGATCCGCTTCACAGAGCTTGCTGTAAAAGGCCTGACTGAATCCCTTCAAATCAATGTCCGCTGCGTCGAGGTAGTTGCACAGCTGCTTTAGCGGCTCCTGATTGATAAAGCCATTGGAGTGGTACGCGGTAAGGATACCTTTCTTCTTAGCAAGCATGGCCACGTCCAGCATGTACTCGTAGAAATTCGTTGGCTCAGTATAGGTGTGGGCGATGCTCTCGCAGCGAGAATTCAGCGCTGCCTCGACAACTGCTTGTGGCGGGAGCTGCTCGTTCGCGGTGTCAAGCGGAGAGACCTGAGAAATCTGCCAGTTCTGACAGAACTTGCAGCGCAGATTGCAGCCGGCGCTTGCAATAGAGAATGAACTGCTCATCGGCCGCACGTGGTAAAAAGGCTTTTTCTCGATTGGATCGATATGGACCGCGCAGGGCAAAGCGTAGCCAAGCGCAAAGAGCGTTCCCTTGCTGTTTTTCCGTGCCCTGCAGAAGCCCAACTCGCCGTCAGGTATCGTGCATTCCCTCGGGCAGAGGGAACAACTCACGCCGTTCTTCGGCGCGCCCAGTTTTCGGTAAAACCTGGCTTCCTTGGTAAAGCCCCCCTGCTGCGGCAAATCCTTGGCTTCCAGCTTGAGGGCGAGAGGGGCGAGACAGATGGTCTTGAGGAAATGGCGCCGGTTGATCATGCTTAAACTAAATTATTATACCTCGCTTCCCTTGCAGGAGCAAAAAAGTCAAACTGCATGTCTTAAGGAAAGCAACGAGGAGAAGCGTGCTGAAAAGCCCGAGAAGCGGGAAGAGCAGAAAACCCGTAAGAAGACCGCCAACACAGCCTCCCGTGAGGTCTGCGGCATAGAGTATACCCACTCTCCTTTCGAGAGAGGCGGATTGATAGAGGCCTGTGGCCAGAGGGAACTCCATGCCGATGAAAATTCCCGAAGCGAATAAGAGCAGAAGAAAAAGGAAGTGCAGTGTGAGCGGTCGTGAAAGGACAAGTGAGTCGAGAAGAGAAAAAACGGCTGTCAACACCAGGGTAAAAAGTATAAGGCTGACCTCGGTGGATAGAAACAGAGAATACGCCGATCGCCACTCCCTTAGACGCCCCGCTACGAATATGCTGCCTGCCGCTATGCCGGCCATGAAGGCAGTGATGAGCAGGGCTATCTCGTAAAACACGTAGCCATATACCACTTGGAAGCCAAAGATGAGCGTCAACTCAATGGCCATGCCGGCTAACCCTGTCGTGGCTATGGCGAACGGTAGCGAAACCCTCCCCCATCGTTTTCCAAGCAGCAGAATCACAAAGAAGAGAAGGAAGACGAAAGACACAGCCTTCGGGAACGTGACCTTTTGTGCCCAGACAAACAGGGGCTTAAGTGATGGTGCGAGCATCAGGTTCTCGTAAGCTATCTCGTAGAAGACTCCCGAGGGGCGAAAATCAAGGTTACTCAGGGCTGCCACGTTATCCAGTGTACTGAAAAACCAGTCCCGTTTTCTCTGTTGGAAACGGTCCACAAGATGCGCATAGGTAATGAGATTCGTGGTGACGTGAGCCGCTTTCAGCCTTTCATGGATCATCTCCGGTGTGACTTTAGATAGTTCCGCAGATGATGAGGCCAGAAAGATGTTGGTGTCGCCCGGCACCACGTGCTGGTAAGGAAACACCGCTCTCAGCGAACGGAGCACCGACTCATTGATGGCCTTCAATTCGGGGCTGTAGTAGGCGAGGGATCCGGGCAACGTCAGTACGAAAATACCTCCGTTCATGAGGATACGCCGCACAAGCGCAAAAGACTCTTGCGTGAAGAAACGGTTTTGCTGCAGGTTCGAAGGCGAGGCCACGCTGAGCAGCACAGCATCGTACCGGGAATCTGTCGCACGTATGAATTGTCTTCCATCCAGGTAGTGCGGGTGCACCCTGGAATCGGTCAATTCACTTTGAGTCAGTGGAGTCTGGAAGCGCCTGATTGCCTCTAGCATTGCCGGGTCTAATTCCACGTAATCTATCTGTTTGACCGACGGGTACTTGAGGGCTTCATGGATGGCTCCGCCGGCTCCCCCTCCAAGGAAGAGAATTTTCTCGGGATAAGGGAGTACAGCCAAAGAAAAATGCACAAACTCTTCGACCGATACAATGTCGGGAACAGGGGTCGTGACCGCAGGCAGTCCGTTGGTAAAAAAGGTGTACTGATCCTCGGTTTTAATGACCGCTATGTTCTGGTAGAAAGAATTCTCGTAGTAGACGAGGTTGCGCCCGGCGAAGACTTTCTCGACTGAGACGGTGTGCAGAGCATCTGCACCTCTTATGAGGGCAAGGGCTGGCAAGATCACGAAAAGCGCGACTGTCAATACGTAAGTAGGAGTCGCTTTGCCTGCGTGAGAGCGCGCGAGCAGCAGGATGCAACAGATGCCGTTTAGAAGGCAGAGCCCGAACCCTATCTGAAAGGCGTGAAGGTGCGGTATGCACAGATAGCTGACAACAATGCCACCTGCAATGGTGCCGAGGGTTTCATAAAAATAGACTTTGCCGGCGGGCGAGTGGGCTTTGGGCTCTTTGCGGGCGTATAATGCACATGCCAGCGAAAAGAGAAAGCCGTGCAGAAAGCCCGTGGGCAAGAGGAGACTGAAAGAAGCATAGAGGACGGTAGTGATGCCAACTGCAATCTCTGCGGGTATGCCGACGAGAGGCTTAAAGACGCGGGTAGCGTATATAGTCACAGGAAACGCCGCTGAGAAAAGGAGCGTGGCCCATGTGTATAGTTTCGCGTCGACAATTCTTCTTTCGGCCCACACACCTGCAATGAAAGCTCCCAGGGCTTCTGAGACTACCCACGCACTGATAACGAGGCAGAGGGAGAGTTCATTACCCGAGAAAAGAATGAGCATCTCGCGCAGAAGCAATGTCTGGGCAACGATGCCGCCCAATCCGAGCACGAGCAGCACGACGACGAGCATGCGATAATATTAGCACGAACGCGTACCTTGTCCCAAGGAGGCAGTGAGGCACGTGTGTATGGTGATTGCGCTTCGGAGCGTTTGTCATGAGGGGCGAGGAGGCTTGTTCTTGACATCACCAACGTGGTAATATGCATGGACCGCGCTACACGAAAGAGCTTGCATCAAGGAGACGTCACCATGCATCCTGAGTACGAATACCGCTATGATGGGCACCAAGGCAAAGTGCCGGGTGCACAGACTGGCATCGAAATTCGGAAAACCATCTGTTCGATCTGCAACCCTCTTTCACACTGCGGAGTCGATGCGTACGTGAAGGATGGAGTGGTGGTTAAAGTTGAAGGGAGCAAGGAGAACCCCCACAGCGGTGGCACGCTGTGCTCCAAAGGCAATGCCAACAGGCAGTATATCTACCACAAGGACCGGATACGCACGCCACTGGTCAGAAAAGGTGATAGAGAATCCGGCCACTTCATACCTATATCATGGAACGATGCGCTTGACCTCATCGCGAAGCGCTTTCTCAAGATCAAGGAAGAATCTGGCCCTGAATCAGTTGTCTTTTACGCGGGCTTCCCTAAATGGATGAGACCCTTTCTGAAGCGTCTTGCCCACAGCTTCGGCTCGCCTAACTATTGCACGGAGTCGAGCACCTGCTTCAGGGCCAGCTTCATGGGGGCTGCCCTGAATTACGGAGCCATGGGCCCGGGCGATGTTGCGCGGTCCAAATGTCTTCTTGTCTGGAGTTCGAACCCGTTCTATTCGAATACGAACCTTGCAAGGGGCATCCTCGATGCCCGCGAGAGAGGGCTCAAAATCATCGACGTGGGGCCCCTAATCACACCTCTCACGGCCCACGCAGACATACATCTGCGCATCCGACCAGGCACCTCAGGCGCGCTCGCGTTGAGTATAGCCAATGTGATCATCGAGGAAGGCCTGTATGATCACGACTTCGTCCAGAACTATACGCTCGGCTTTGAGGAGTACCGCGAGTATGTGGCTCAGTTTACGCCCGGCGTGGCAGAGGAGATCACTGGGGTTCCCGCGGCCAAGATCATTGAGGCCGCGCGCCTCTACGCGACAACAAAGCCTGCCTGCATGATGACGAGCGCGAGTCCCACGACCCACCATACCAACGGCCTTCAGAACCACCGCGCCATTGTTGCGCTCGTCGGGCTCACCGGCAACTACGACGTGGCTGGGGGAAACCTGGTTGTGCCTCCGGCCTATCTTTACCAGCAAAGTCCGGGACTCGTGACTAGGGAGCCCGAGTTTGAGCAATCCCGGAAGTGGGAGCAGATGGCGCCCCGTATCGGACAGGCTCAACATCCGGCGTGGTGCAGGCTGGTGCCTGAAGCCCAGGCCATGCAGCTCCCCTTTGATATCCAGAGCGGCAAGCCTTACCCGATCCGTGCCATGCTCGGCTTCGGCCTCAACTATCGGATGTGGCCAGGGCAGGATTTCATGGAGGCTAGCCTTAAGAAGCTCGACTTCCTCGTGGATGTCGATATTTTCATGACAGATACGGCAAAGCTCGCCGATGTCGTGCTTCCGGCGTGTACGTCTTTTGAGAGGAGCGAGCTGAAGTTCTATCCCCAGCAGTACGTCATATGGACGAAGCCGGTGATCAGGCCTCTGTGGGAATCGCGCTCTGACGCGGAGATTATCTTCGACCTGGCGCGTCGACTGGTGCCGGACGATGGACTCATGCAGAAGGGCTATGAAGCCTGCATCGACTGGATGCTTGAGCCCACGAAACTGACCCTCGAGGAGTTAAAGAAGCATCCGGCCGGATATACGGTCACGGGCGCGAAGGCGCCTCCCTTTCAGAAGTACAAGAAGAATGGTTTCGCCACGCCTTCAAAAAAGATGGAGTTCACATCCACAATCCTGGCAGAAACAGGATACGATCCCCTTCCCATTTACAAAGAGCCGAAGCTGAGCCCGCGATCGGCCCCTGAAGTGGCAAAAGAGTTCCCTCTGATTCTCACCACAGGCTCACGGCTTCCGATGTTTATTCACTCGAGAACCTTCCGCCTCGATTGGACGCGGAGCCTTCGACCGGATCCGCTGTTAGACATGAACCCCAAAGATGCGCACGAGAGAGGTATCGCCCAAGAAGACTGGGTCAGGCTCTCGACACCGCGAAACTCCATAAAGGTGAAGGCGAATCTCACGGAGATCGTCCCTCCGGGCGTGGTCAGCATGTACCATGATTATCCTGAGGCGAGCGTCAACCTGCTCGTGGAGCCGGATTACCGTGATCCCATCTCCGGGTTCCCGGGATTTAAGTCGCTTCTGTGTGAAGTGAAAAAACTTATGGAAGGAAACGTATGAACACACCACAGCTCGGATTTTCATTCGATCTCTCCCGCTGCAGCGGCTGTATGGCCTGCATGTCCGCCTGCTTTGATCAGAACGATATGCCAGGCAACGGCTCTACTTTCAGGCATGTAAGCAGGATAGAGACCGGGACCTATCCTTCTGTCAGTATCAGATATGTGTCCCTGGCCTGCATGCACTGCGGGGATGCGCCCTGCGTTGCGGTCTGTCCGAACCGGGCGCTTTCGAAAAGACCGGACAACGGCATCGTAGAAGTAAACAAGGACCTCTGCATAGGATGCCATGCCTGTGCTACTGCCTGTCCATTCGGTGCGCCCCAGTTTCCTGAAGGGAGCTTCATGCGGAAGTGCGATTTCTGCGTGGCCAGGGTTACGCAGGGTCTCGAGCCTGCGTGTGCGCGTACCTGCCCGACCAAAGCATTAGGGTTCGGGCCGATCGAAAAGCTGACCGAGGATAAGGCTAAAGCGGCCTCCGTCAAGATTGTATCGTCGTTTAATCCCAACCTCGCTGCACTTGGTGTAGGACTCACCAAGCCATAGGAGTCGTGTACAATCTGAAATAGGTACGCCTTCTTGTCTTAAAACAGACAACTGATCGTGAATTTTTCTTGGAAGGCGCAAAAATGAAAATCGGCTTCAATCTTAATCCCATAGGGTATGTGAAGAACGACGTGCACGATGTGAGATTCAGGGGCTGGAAGAACCTTGTTTCACGCGTCGTGGTTGACGACACGTACGTTGAAGCGCTGGATGGCCTCGAAGAATTTTCTCATCTGTTCGTAATCTCTCGGCTGCACCTGCCGGGAAAGCTCCTTCTAAAGCGACATCCGAGGGACCGAAAGGGTCTCCCTGTGGTAGGCATATTCGCAACGCGATCTCAAATGAGGCCGAATCGGCTCGGTCTCCACCTGGTGCAGTTGCTGGAGAAACGGGAGAAAGAGCTCCTGGTACAAGGCCTCGATGCTGTGGACGGTACTCCTCTCATTGATATCAAACCGTATATTCCGGAGCAGGATGCGGTTACGAGTGCGAGGGTTCCAGGCTGGGTTCACAAGCTTCACGAAAGATGAGGTTTCTTTGCATCATCGCGTCCTCTTCTATAATGGAGGCAGTCATGTTTTACAGTTTTGACGGAAGAACGCCGTCTATCGGCAACGACACTTACGTGAGTGAAACGGCCCAGGTGATCGGGGACGTCAGAATAGGTAACAACTGTTACGTCGGCCACGGGGCGATCCTCCGGGGCGACTATGGCACTATCGACATTGGCAATGAATCTGTGATAGAGGAAGGCGTCGTGATTCATGCGCCGCCCGACGAGCAATGCACGATAGGCAACAGGGTGGTTGTGGGTCACGGAGCGATTGTCCATGCACAGTCAATCGGTGATTCGGCCATGATTGGGATGGGTGCGATCTTGAGCATCAGGTCCGCAATAGGCAGGCAGTCGATTGTGGCGGAAGGTGCTGTAGTAAAACAGGGGCAGAAGGTGCCCGCTTCCGTGGTCATGGCGGGCAATCCCTCGCGAAAGGTGCGGGAGATTACGAAGGATGACACGGATCGCCAGGATTATAGCATCGATCTCTACGCCAATCTGGCGAGGAAGTACTTGAAGGTCGGTATGAAAAAAGTGAGCGTGCCTGCTAAAAAGTGATGTTAGGTATATTTCCGCGGGCGACGCGAGCGGCCGAGGACCACGCACTTGTGCATGGGTGAAGGCGTCTTCTGTCCGCGGGACGCGTGGTACTTGGAGGAACACCCGTGGAAAGTCGCCACGGGTACCCGGCTTGCCCGTGGAAATCTATCGCAAAAGGAGAAGGGAGATCGCCGCTCCTATCAGTACAACATAAAGCATGTCGATTTTTCGGAGGAGAGCGGCGAACGCTGCCACAAGCATGGCAATCCGTATAACGTCCCAGGGGACCGCGAAGGCGAACTTGAAGGTGACGTAGAGAAGAAGGCCGACAAAGGAGGCCAGGGCCCCCGCCGTTGCACTCGCAAAGAAGCGCGATTGCTTCAACCGATCAAAGAAGAGCGAGCCAATTACAAGCAGGGTAAAAGATGGCGCGAATATCGCCAGGGTCCCGGCTACAGCACCGATAAGGCCATGCAGCAGATAACCCACAAAGGTGGCAGTGATGACGATTGGGCCCGGTGTCACCTGACCCAGGGCTATCCCGTCCATGAACGTTTTTGAATCCAGCCAGCCGCGAACATCCACAATCTCATGCATCATAAGCGGCACCGAGGAAAAACCGCCGCCGAAGGCGAAGAGGTCTATTTTAAGCATGAGCAGCACCAAGGTAAAAATCTTTCTCTGGAAGACGTAGACAAAAAAGATACCCGCAAGAATTATCAGGAGGAGGATGAGCAGGTGCGATAAGATTACTGGCGGCCGGCCCTTCGTTTCTCCGGACCCGGCGAGCACCCCTTTCGTTTGCGCGAAAGCAATGCCGGCGACTGCGGCCCCGACAATCACGTAGAAGGGACTAACGCCCAACCCAAAGGCGCAGGCAGAAGCCGCAGCCAAAAAGACGTCAGTATAGGTTTTGAGTGCTCCCCGGCCAAAGGCGTAGGTCGCATTTGCCACGATCGCAACGACTATTACCTGGAGGCCGCTGAACAGGGCGACTGTCCACGAGAGGCCGTGCGCAGCCACGTACAGCGATGAGAGAATCACCATCAGCACAAAGGCAGGCAGGCCGAAACCGACATACGAAGCCAGGGCGCCCGGTATCCCGTTTGTCCTGAGGCCTACGTAGGCTGCAGTCTGCATGGCTGTCGCCCCGGGAATCGACTGGCAGAGGGCCACACCCTGCTTGAAGGTTTCCTGGTCTAGCCATTTCTTGCGCTTAACCGAAAGCTCACCGATATAGGCGACCATTACAGGGCCGCCGAAGGCGGTCAGCCCCAATCTTAGGAAGGATAAGAAAAGGTCCTTTAGCCTTGGCCTATCGGGCTGCCCTCCGACGGCTGCCGGTATGGTCTCTTCGTTGCCCACGTGGCTCTTCTCTCCGTGTATTTTGTGTTGCTACTCTGAGCAGCAGCTCCCCGGAGATCCGCAAGAGCCGGGCGCACCGCAGTACCCGCCTGAAGCGCGCTTCACAGGGCCATGGCCAGAGGCTGGCGCGTTGTGTGCGGACATCAACTTTACAAGGTTCTGGCTGCCACACTTGCCGCAGCTCGGTGGCTCCTCTTTCCCCAATACAAGAAATTCACTCACTTCGTTACAGGCGTTACATCGATATTCAAATATAGGCATCGTGCCTCCTTTTAAAAAATGTTCCGAGTTATGGGTTCCGAGTTTCGAGTCATATGAATAGAAAACAAATCACCGAGGGAGAGATTTAGCAAAGAATCAACGGACCCGCAACCCATAACCCGTATCCCGCAACACGGAACTCGTAACATGTATTTCCTGCGCTAGTGTCCACAGCCGCCCTGACCGTGAGCATGTCCTGCGCACGCGTTCTGCACGGAGAGTTCTGGTAACTTATTCTCTTTGAGCAGGTCAAGGTTCTGCTGCACGGTCTCCGCCGCAGCGCGGTACACCCTGACCCCTTCCGCGTTGAGCCTGTTGATGGCTCCGGCGCCGATTCCTCCGACTACCACTGCATCCGGCTTGAGTCCGCCAATGGCCTGAATGGGATTGCATGCCGCATGCGCGTGATTCAGGTCGCGATTGTTGACGGTCACGGCTGCATCAGCAGCCTCCGTATCTACAACGATAAATGCAGGAGCAGAACCGAAATGACCGTAAACCAGACTTTCAACGCCGTCATCCCTTTGGACCGCAAAACATACTTTCATTTGTTACCTCCTTGGTCTTTGTTTGTCTCTATGCGCAAGGCCTTACCGTCGACGATCGCTTCAGCAACCTTCTTGCGGGCTTCGTTCAAGATCCTCCCGAAGGTTGCCCGCGACACTTTCATTCTGGTCGCCGCGTCTTCGTGGTAACATCCCTCGTAGTCGGCAAGTCGTATGGCCTCGAGTTCATCGAGGCTCAGGGACACCTCGTCCAGTTGGAAGATCGGAATCCCGCGCGGCTCAAAATAGGACGTGTTTGGGGTGCAATTGATGCATCTGCACTTCTTCGGTCTTGACATGTGAATGGATTATAAGCATATGCTCATAACTTGTCAATAGCAAAATCAGCGCGATCCCGAAAGCAAAAGCGCAGATGCGGCTCGCCAGGCCCCATATTGTCGCCTATCTTTCGGACTTGACATAGGAGACGGGCGTGGTTTAAAAAGGTTTCAATAATTCGAAGCAGATAAGCAGGTATGTAACAAAATCGTTTGCACAAGGAGGCAGTATGAAAAAGTGTTACGTGGTGAGCATGGCATTGTTGTTCGTCGGTCTCGCAACGGTCGTCTATGCTCAAGGACCTGGCTCTTCGGCCGGGGGTCCTCCGCCTGCAGGTGGCCCGGGAGGCTTTCGCGGTCCCGGTAGCATGATGGGCGGCCAATCAGGGCCAGAAGGGTTTGAGCACGGGCATGGCCCCTGCTTCCACGGGGGATTTGGCAGCGGAGCGTATCTGGGCCTCTCGAAAGAGCAGATTGACAAGATGCGGGAGCTGAGGGACCGCTTTTACAATGAGACGCGGGACCTGAGGTACGACATGGCGCAGAAGCGACTTGAAATGCGGAAGCTCTTCATGGATCCCAAGACAGGTGACGCGACGCTTTTTGCGAAGCAGAAAGAGATGAGCGGGTTGCGGCAGAAGCTGCAGGACAAGATGGCGCAGATGATGATTGAAGGGAGGAAGATTCTGACTCCCGAGCAGCTCCAGAAGCTTGACCGGATGGGAACGGGACCGGGTGGCGGCATGGGCTTTGGCATGATGGATGGCCCGATGATGGGCCATGGCATGATGGGCGGCTGCATGATGGGGAAGGGTACCTGGTAACGGTTGAAATATGGGGAGGAGTCCAACGCCTCCCCATGTCCATTTTAGTGGGACACCCGCACGCGGGTACCCGGTTGCCCCCTCCACCAGCAATGCCCACCCGCAAGCGGGTACCGGGCTCGCCGTGCTCGTTGGATAGATTTCACGGGAGACGGTGTTTAGATGTCAGCGCATTGCTTCCATGAAGGATGAATCTTGACTCTGGGTATGGTTTCGCTTCTTATGGTCTGTATTCCGGTGGGCTTCGTCGGGTCGCTCACCGGCTTGGGCGGGGCGAGCATTCTCGTGCCCATTCTGGTTTTCTTCGGACTGCCCATAAAAGAGGCGATCGCATCGGGTCTCATAAGTGTCATGCCACGTCGAGCGGGTCAGCGTCTGCGTATGTGAGAGACAGGCTCGCTAATATAAAGATTGCCATGTACCTGGAAATGTTCACGAGCGTCGGCGCCATTATCGGCGCCACGATCACCACGCTGATCGCTCCCATCTACCTCTATTTCTTCTTTGCATTATTCCTCATGACGTCGTTTCTGAAACTGAAGCCAGGGTCGAGTCCGAGCCGCTTGGGACGAGCGAATATCAGGCGTTCGCTATGGCTTGAACTGGAGGGGAGCTACTTTGACGAGGCGAGGAATGAGAGCGTCAAGTACACCGCCGAACGCCCGGTACTTGGCGGGCTGGGGATGATGATCGCCGGAATCGCGGCAGGTATGTTGGGCATCGGGGCAGGCGCTTTCAAGGTGACCGTCCAGGAGAACATCCTGAGACTGCCGTCAAAAGTGGCGAGCACCACGAGCAATTTTATAGTGGGTATGACTGCATTGGCCGGGGTCAGCGTTTACTTTTTCAGTGGTTTTCTCAATGTGACCTTAATGGCACCGGTGGCTGTAGGCACCGCATTAGGAGCGATCGCCGGGGGCAGGGTGTTGAATAGACTGAACGATCGGGTCCTGCGCCTGCTCTTCTATTTCGTTGTCATGCTGCTGATTGTGCAGATGTTTTACAAAGGGGTGGTCTCAATTTCACTTTGAAGACCCCGTTTCGTTTTGTTTCTCCAGTGTATAGCCGGTCGGATAGGTAACGGGGCCGGTACTCTGCCCTGGGCCAGGGCCGCATGAGATTGCGCAGGAGTAAATCGTGAATGCCATCCCAATCACTAGGAGGCACATCTTAGCAAGCCTCATAGTTCAGCTCCCTCAACTCTGCCGATTGTCAGATATGAGAACACAAGCTTTCTACTTATGTCAATGATGCGGCGTGCCTGTGAACGCGTGCGCGTGTCGGAACGGGGCGCGCCGGTCTGCCGGTAGGAGGTGATCGGAAAAAGGTTGACAATGACGGCGTGAAATGGACAAATATTGGCGATGGATTTTCTCCACGCGATAATCTTTGGAATAGTCGAAGGCATTACGGAATTTCTGCCCATATCATCGACCGGTCACCTGATATTAACGGCCCAGGTGATGGGGCTGGGACAGACAGAATTCCTCAAGACGTTCGAGATCTCCATACAACTGGGAGCGATTCTCTCGGTGGTACTCCTTTACTGGCGGTCCCTGCTCTTGGACATGGAAATCGCAAAGCGAGTGATAACGGCCTTTCTGCCCACTGCGGTGCTCGGACTCCTGTTCTACAAGATTATTAAGCGATATCTCCTCGCGAGTACGCAGGTCGTCCTCTGGTCGCTGTTCCTGGGGGGTCTGTTCTTGATAGTTTTTGAAATTATTCACCGGCGCAGCGAAGAACATATCGATGATCTCGCCTCTATACCGTACCCGACCGCTCTCTTGATCGGCCTTTTTCAGTCCGTGGCAATGGTACCTGGTGTTTCGAGGGCAGCGGCGACCATTGTCGGCGGTCTCATCCTGGGGCTCAAGCGAAGGACCATCGTGGAGTTTTCCTTCTTGCTTGCAGTACCCACGATGCTGGCGGCGACCTGTCTGGATCTGTACAAGAACGCGACCAGTTTTTCCGCGGGACAGATGGGCTTCTTGTTGGTGGGATTTGTCGTATCCTTCATTGCGGCCTTGCTGGGTGTGAAATTCCTGCTCACTTTCATCAAACACCACACCTTCATCTCCTTTGGCATTTACCGTATCGTCATAGCGCTGCTTTTCTGGACCTTCCTTCTGATCAGGTAATCTCGGTCGCGAGACCGTTGACAGAGGACTTTTTCGAAGGTATAACCATGTCCCGGGAAAAAAAGGGCGGAAATTTTGATGTTGCGATCATAATCGAGGGAGGATAACGAGAATGGCAGAGATCGAGCTCCCCAATACAGAAGAACTGGAGGAGGCAAAGGAAAAGAGCTTTACCAGGCGCGTGGCATTAGTCACGGCCCTATTTGCTGTGTGCCTGGCGATCACGTCACTCGGCGGAAACAGGGCGATGAAGGAGATGCTTCTCTCTCAACAGGAGGCGTCGAATCAATGGGCCTATTATCAGGCAAAGGTCATTCGTGAACATCTGTACCGGTCGCAGAGTTTGTTGCTGGAAGCACAGCTGCTGGAACGCGGAAGTGCTATGAAACCGGAGGCGAAGGAGCGGATTGAGTCACTGATGAAGAAGGCCGGCGACGAGGCAACGCGGTTTGCCACGGAGAAGAATGGTGTTGAGGAGGAAGCGAGAAAACTTGAGCATAATCGGGACACGTATCGCGCTAAAGACCCGTACTTCGAATACGCCGAAGTTCTGCTTCAGATTGCGATTGTCATGGCCTCCATTGCGATCCTTTCGGGGTCGCGCCCTGTTTTCTACTTTTCGCTGATGAGTGCTATATTGGGAATCTGCCTCTCCGCAAACGGTTTTTTGATGATTTTTAGACTCCCGTTTCTTCGTTGATACCGAGTTGCTTCCTTCATTTAACGGAACACGCGCACGCGGGTAGTACCCGGGAGCCCCTCCAGCGACCTTGACTTGCCGCCATCGGGGTCTTCACAGGCTTCACGTCGATGGTCCCTTCCCAGAAAGTAATTTGTCCATGACGAGGTCTGATCCAGCGCCCAGTCGCGCGGGCGAATATATTCTCCCCTGAGCGATTCCTCTTGGTCACACGTTCTGAGCCGCTCGTAAGCCCGCACGTAAATGCACCTCCGTTTTCCCGGAAAAACCTCGCACCACCCCTCGCTCGAGCCGCCGCACTGCCCGTTGAACAGGAACTTCGGGCATTGCGACTGCGGGCAAAGAAATGCAACCTCTGCCAGTGTGCAGTCGCCGCAACGGCGGCAGCGGGAAGAGATGAACTTAATCCAGTATTCGATCTCCGTCGTGGGTCCTTCCAGTCTCGTTCCGTCGATCTTGCGGAAAAAGGAACAGCAAAGTCCGTAGAGCGGGGCTTCGGGTGCGAATACCAGACGGTGAAAAGTTCGCATGATCCCGTGGCCGAGTCGCTTTCGGGGGCGCGGCTTTCGCGCTGCAAGCACATCCGTGTTGAGTCCGGTCTCATTGTTTTTTTCAAAGAGATAGAATCCATCCTTTTGGGGAAGTGAAAACTCCACCACAAATTCCTGCCAGCCATTGGAGAACTCCTTAGACTGCTTGATGATTCTTTCCACATCCTCGTACTCCAGATGTGGGCCGCCAATGTGGACTCCCGTGTATCCGATTCCTTTAAGGACGGCGATCATCTTTGCCGCCCTCGTGAGGCCTGCTTCTTTCCCGTGATCAGGAGTAACAGCTTCTTTCTCTATTTGTTTAAAGAGTTCGTCCGTGACAACACATCCGGGTACAAGTTTTTGATGCATGGCCCGGGCGACAGGCAGATTGAGGACATAGACGTTGCCGAGAACAGGCACGCCAAGCCCCTGGAGACGCATATACCTCAGCAGTTCGTCGAACTTGCGCGCATCGAACCCGACCTGCGTGATGAGGAAGTCAGCTCCCATCCGAACCTTTTTCGACATCTTGAAATACTGGGCCATGACTTCGGACTCAAGCTGCTTAAAAGAACTGATTGCCGCACCTTTGAAGGTGTGTGTTGGCGGAAGTCTTAAACCCCCTCCAGGAGCCCTTCCGTCCAACTCGAGTCCCTGGTTCATCTGGCTGATGAGCCGGATCGCCTGAACTGAGTCGAGGTCGCAGACAGGTTTGGCCTGACCCTCAAAACCATACCGGGGATAGTCGCCGGTCATGACGAGCAAGTTATGGATGCCGATGCGGTCGAGCTCATATAGGATCGATTCGATTTGGTTTCTGTTCTTGTCTTTGCAGGTGAAGTGGACGATAGGGTCAATACCGAGGCGGCAAATCTCAAGGCCGATGACGTCAGGGAACAGCGTTGGGTGGCCGCCCGGGTTATCGGTAAGGGAGACGGCGTTAATGAGACCTCCTCTGGCCGCTTGTTCCGCGGTGCGAAGGATTTCGTCCTGGGTTTTGCCTCTCGATCCTCGACCTGGCACCAGCTCCAGCGTGTAAACGAAACCACCGGGATGTCCCATAGCCTGCTCTATAGCTTGTCTAAACCTGTTTTGATGACCGGTAGACTCAGGGGGACAATAGGCGGGCTCCATGACAGGCGGCTGATCCACGTTTCATAATCTATATCTGGTGGGCAACGGATTCAACTGTTCCCTAATACCAATTCGCCTTCACGTGTATACCTTCTGGGTCGCACCTCAGTGGGTGTCTGTTTGGTATGAGTGATTTTGCATACGCGCCTGGAAAGCGAAGCTAAATCATTTTTATTAAATTATTTTAAGAAACAGTATACTCGTGCTAGAATCCTGAACAGGTTTGTGACTGAATGGTGGATGCAAAGAAGATAGATCTGATACCGTCGGAACTGGCCGCAATACAGACCCACAAATACTTTATGTCCCTGAATGAGGGCAGAGAGGTTTCCATCGAAGAGGCCATTAGGGACTTTGTTGAAAAATACAGAAGGGACTGGCTCCACGAAAAACAGCAAAGAGACAGCCAGGAGCAGATCAACGAGATAGAGAAACACAAATACTTTCGGTCACTCGAAGAAGGTCGAGACATAGGCAGGAGAAAGGCATCGGAAGAATGGATTGGAAAGTATGCACACATATGGAGGGAAGAGAAGGAATCACTTCAGGCTCACGGCTTCCTGCAGATCAAGTTGGTTGTTGAAAATGAAGAGGGGCTTCACATAAAGCCTGCATCGAAGCTCGCAGAAATCGCCCGGAGTTGTGATTGTGACATGTATGTCCACAGAAAAGGAATGGAATATTACAATTTTGTGTTAAATGGAAAAGAATACCTGAACGTGAAATCGGTTCTATCTCTTCTGCAGCTTGATGCGGTAAAAGGGGAAGAACTGGAGTTTATTGCGACCGGGACGGAGGCGCAAAAGGGCCTGGAGGAGGTGAGGCATCTCTTAAGCCAGCAGGACCAAGGCTAGTCTATTCGTCAAGGCTAGAGGTCAACCTCATGCGCAAATCTCACCAGGCTCTAACGCTGGTTTCGGTAACGACATCAGAATAGCATCATCGAAAGCTCCTTTCCGACATCTTTATTGCCGCCAGATCTAAACCCGGATATTGCCCTCATTTCAGCCGTTAAGTTTTTCTTCTCTTTATCCGATAAGGGAACGATCTCGATAAAGGCAAACCACTCGAAAGAGTGGGACGCAAAGCTTCTGGCCTTCGCTTTTTTTATCCGGGCATGGTCGCAGGGCTGCCGGGAGTTCTAGGCGGTCTGCGCGCACGCGCAGGCACTCGGTAGCCTGAGACGCCTGAGCACTTCCCGGCTGTAAACAGGGAGGTGTTCATTTGCAAGAAAAACCAATCACATATATTCGGTGTTGTCTTGATGAATCCTGGTAGCGCTGTATTCTTCTTTCTGCCTATTTTCCCGAATAGGAGGGTATGATGAGGAAGGTTTTTCTGTTTGCCACGATGTGGTTTCTTGTTTTGGTTTTGGGTGCATCCGTCTCGCCCGCTTGTGACTCTTCTAGTCTGGAATTGACCCTTCTCGATGCAGTATTTGTCAGGTCTACCGGGACTCCGGTCACTGTTTCGAAAACGTTTCCCTCGGTTAAGGGGCAAATGACTGTTTACCTCACGACCGGAAGCTCGACGCACACCGAGTTGGACCAGTCAAGCATTTCAACGATCATGGTCGACGGGTTCGCACTCTTCGATTCAGGCGACTTCGATCAGCATGTGTGGACCATGAAAAAGATCCTCACTGTTCTCTCTGGCCCAAACGAGTTGACGGTAACCATGAAGGGTAAACCCGGAAGCCAGGTGCGGATTCAGATTGTGCAGCAGATCGATGCGGACGCCGCTGCCGTCGTCGGTCCATCGGGAGGGAGAGTGACGACAGCTTCAAGGCCCGGTGCAGAAGTTGTTATTCCGCAAGGGGCCCTGTCCGACCTTGCGATCATCACGATCAAAGCAACTGGCGAAGACGGGGTGACCGGGCATGTCTACGATTTTTACTCAACCGTCCAGCCTTTTCTAAAGCCTGTCGCTGTGGCACTCAGCTACGCCCCATTCACATTGCCCAGCAATATAGAGGAGCGGGACTTGACATTCTATACCGGGTACACAGCCGCAAACCTGCTGAAACCGGATAGCATCGATCTGAAGCACCACACAATTACTCTTAAGACCACCCAGTTTAGTACTCTTGCCATTGGGGCCTATCAAGGAACGGGTGTCACAATCAATCAGCTCTCGCCGGCCGCTGCGTTGAGAATGCCCATTGGCGATGGCAGAACTTTGAAGACACTTGGGAGCTGTGGCGCGAGAGCCTCAACTCAGGATTTAGGTGCAGACCTTTCATTGCTCCGCATAGGCGCCTATTCGAATGGCTATCCGAAAATCACCTTCAACAGCGCTGCAGGGAATAACCGATGGATCGTCGGTACTGCGTTCGATCGCAAAGAGTATCTGACCGATTACACAAAAGGCACCCTCGCCTCATCCAGCGCATACAATCCAGGTGAAGACTGGTATATGTTGGGAAAGGATGCGATGGGAAGCCCTGTTCATGCAATCGCGGATGGCATAGTGGTCTTTAACCAGAGACAGTGGGCTGAATCGAGCAAAAATAGCGATAAATCGGTCGGATTTGGGAATATCACCATCATTGCGCATGAGCTGGCCAGTGGCGACATAGTTGCAAGCGTCTACGGGCATTTGAAAGCTGTCTCACCCTGCGCGCTAGGCTCATCTGTGAAGGAAGGTGACGTAATAGGGCTGATTGATGATGATGCGCCATCATGCACGAGTGACCATCTTCATTTCGAGCTGGCAAAGGGTTACCAACCAAAAACCGATAACCAAAAGGCCGTTGAGTATCTCTTCAGGATCGATCCTGGTACAGGGGAAATCAAAGTTCCCGTCCGGGTACTAAAGCAGGGAAGAGAGGCCGTAAGAGAGGACGGATGGTACTGGCCCGGGTATGATTCGGACTTCATACAGAAGAATTACTATAATCCTTCGCCGTTCATTAAGTCGTATGATCCTTATACTCCACCCCCCGCTGTCACTCCGCCGGTTGTTGCCATGAGCCCGAACTCCGGAGTTCCTGGGACGATCATGACCGAATCGGGAACAGGCTGTACCC
>Ga0209039_10000111_pt1 | contig 70893 bp, 69 predicted proteins | sample BogFormECP12_OM1_FD_188238 | JGI IMG/M metagenome (GOLD analysis project Ga0209039, IMG submission 188238) | Bog forest soil microbial communities from Calvert Island, British Columbia, Canada - ECP12_OM1 (SPAdes) (version 2) | ecosystem: Environmental > Aquatic > Freshwater > Wetlands > Bog ...
GGCGACTTCTCCTTTGCCGTGAAATACACCGCGCCATTGGCCTCATCCACATGCTCCACCTTGCTCACTTCCCACTCGCCCTTCGTCAATTGCAACGGCGGCTTCCCCGAAAAATCATATAAATAAATGTGCCGGTAACCGCTGCGCTCGCTGGCCCACAGAAATCGCTTCCCATCATTCAGGAAATACAGATCATCATTGACGTTGACCCAGTAAGGGTCCTTCTCCGACAGAATCGTGGACGATTTCCCTGTGGCTGCTTCCGACAACAGCACATCCAGTATCGTTTGCGGGCGATTCAACCGCTGAATCGCCAGGCGCTTCGAATCCGGCAGCCAGTTCACGCGCGGGATGTACATGTCCGTTTCCGGGCCCAGGTCCAGCGCGCGCTCTTTGCCCCCTCCCAACGGAGCAACAAGAACGCGCACCACGGGATTTGTCCCTCCCGGCACGGGGTACCTCTGCAACGCCGCCTCCCCGGTAAACGACTCAAAATCCAAAAGCGAAAATTGCGTCACTTTCCGCTCATCCATCTCCAGGTACGCGATCGCGGAAGAGTCTGGCGCCCACCAGTAGCCCGTGAGAAGTTCCAACTCTTCCGGGTACACCCAATCCAGCTCGCCTTTGCGCACTTCCTCCGTCCCGCCCGTCGTCAGCGCCCTTTCTCTTCCATCCGCCGTGCTCACCAGCCACACATTGTGCTCGCGCACAAAGCTCACGTACTTCCCGTCGGGCGAAATCTTTACGTCGCTCAAGTCCTCTTTCCCGCTGACCAGCACCCGCGCCGCCTGGCTCTTCAAATCGAACCACGCCAGCGCGTGCGGCCCTTCGAGGAGCAGCGCATCGCCTCCCGGCGCCCATTGAAACTGTGCAGGAGCACGCCGCCCCGCTCCCGTCGCCTGCGTAGTTTTACTCGGCGCAGCAGGCAGCGCACCCTCCAGTTTTTCCGCGGACACCAGCAGCGTGCGTTCTCCCGTCGCCGTGTCCATCGTCCAAAGTTCCGGCTTCGCCTCCTTGCCGCTGCCTTTCGTCTCGAAATAACTGATCCGCTTGTCGTCCGGCGCCCACGCGATGCCGCGCGTCAAGCGCCCGCTCAAGCTCGGCTGCGAAAAGATGCGCTCCACCGTTAACTCACCCGGCTTTGCCGCTATCGCTGCCTTCTGTTGCGCGAAAACGACGCACTGCCCGCCGAGCAGCAAACTCAGCAGTAGCCCAGCCACAAATCCACCACGCATCGCGATGCGAAAACGCATGCAACCTCCTGGAAAAACACCTGACTTTGCTTTCGGGCGAGCTCCGGTAGGGGCCGAGCATTGCTCGACCCCATCTCGGCAAGGCCTAAACAATCTTGTCATTCCGATCCCGCGAAGCGGGAGTGGAATCTGCTTTCCCCGGCCCTCTTTCAAGCTTGTTTATCCCGGTGGCCAACGAAAATTCCGTCCTCCCAGCAAATGCAAGTGCAAATGAAACACACTCTGCCCCGCCCCGCTTCCATTATTGAACACCGTGCGATATCCCGCCAGCAGACCGCGCTCCTTCGCAATTTTCGCCGCGGCCATCTGCAGCTTCCCCAGCAGCGCCGCATCCTCTTCGCTCGCCTCGTGCAGCGATGCGAAATGTTTGCGCGGGCATAGCAATATATGTGTCGGCGCTTGCGGGTTGATATCTTCAAACGCGAAAAACTCTTCTTCGTCCAGCACCAGCTTCGCTGGAATTTTCTTCGCGCCAATCTTGCAGAACAGGCAATTTGGATCCATCAGTTCCCTCCTGAGGGCGGCGCATCATCCAGCCGCAGGACCATCGTCGTGAATCCTTCCTTCTCCCTCAACTGCTCCGCAAAATCCTGCGCCGCGCTCTCGCCCGAAATTTTCCCCACGCGCACACGGTAAAACGCTCCGTCGGGCGAATCATACTGCTGAATGAAAATCGGCGTGTACGAAGCGTTCAGGCGGTCCCGCAACCTCTCCGCATTCCCGCGATCCCGGAACGCCCCCACCTGCACGGTGAAATATCCCTCCGTGGGATCCACGTTCCCCAGCACTTCCAGCCGCACGCGCACCACGCCCGGCCCTATCGACTCGATCTCCCGCGCTGCCGCCTGCGAAAGATCGATGATGCGGTTCTCCACGAACGGCCCGCGATCCGTGATCCGCACCACCGTGGATTTGTTGTTGCTTAGGTTCGTTACGCGCACCATGGTCTCAAACGGCAACGTCCGGTGCGCCGCCGTCAGCTTGTACATGTCGTAGGTTTCGCCGTTTGACGCCCGCCTCCCATGGAACGGATTCCCATACCATGAAGCGTTGCCTTCTTCGGTGTAGCCCACCGGCACGGGTACCGCCGGAGTTTTCCCGCGTTTCGCCGCCGGCGGAGCAGGCGCCCCCGCTGGCGGAATTCCTGTATCCCGTTTGGCCTTCTCGCTTGTTGCTCCCGGCGTCTCCCTGGGCTGCGTTGGCGCCGGTGGATTGCTGCCGGCAACGGGGCGCCTCGCGGCACACCCTATGCTGCACGCACTGACCATCACCAGCACTGCGCCAAACGAAAGCCGCCTTGCCGTCACGGTTTGGGTTCTTGCGGAGTACGCGCCGCCACGCGGTCTTCCAGTTTCTTCGCCGCATCCGACAGCTTTTGCGAAGCTTCGCGCAAAAACTGCGCCGTGCGCTTCTCCGTCGTGGGCCCTACCTCTTCATCCAGATATTTCCGCAAACGTGTGATTTCGTCGTCCAGTTTCCGTCCGAATTCTTCGAATTTGTCCATAGCTCCTCTTCGCCGGATTGCGCGGCGCATTTCCGGTATTATAGGAATGCGATTGCAAGCCCGCAAGGAGGATGGTTGCCCCTTCCCTATCACTGGCAGATGCGCTTTGCGCGCTGGAAGCAAGTCTTCGGCAGCATGTTTGGCGGCTCGGGTGAAAAGCGCCCGCAACTCTGCCCCGCCTGCGGTGCGCTCGTCGGCATCCACGCCAACCGCTGCCACGAGTGCGGCACCAGCCTGCGCTTCTCCCTCGCCGCGTGGAGCAAAGGCCTCTCCGAATTCTTTGGCGGCCACGCCCCGGTCACCGCTGTCGTCCTCATCGTCAACGTCCTCATGTTCGGCGTCAGCATGCTCCGCTCGCTGCACTCTGGTGGAAGTCTCGGTTTGTTCAGCGGCATGAGTGGCGTTGAGCTCTTCCGCCTAGGCGAAAACCTTCCCTTTCATAGCGGTCTGTGGGCTTGGTGGCGGCTGATCCTCGCTACCTTCCTTCATGGCGGCTTGCTACATATCGGGTTCAACATGATGGTTTTCATGGATATCGCGCCCGTCGTCGAAGAACTCTACGGCTCCGCTCGATTCCTCTTTCTCTATGTCGCCTGCGGCATTGGCGGCTCACTTTGCAGCACCCTCCTTGGAAGTCACCCTTCCGTTGGTGCCAGCGGCGCCATCATGGGGATCATTGGATTGCTCATCGCCGTCACTACCCGGCGCGGCGGCGCTAACACCAAGGCGATGCGCTCACGATTGATTTCCTGGGTGGTTTCGATTTTCGCGTTCGGTCTTCTCTTCCCGGGAATCGACAACTGGGGCCACCTCGGCGGTCTCGCCACCGGCTTTCTTCTAGGCCGCGTCTTCGCTGATCGCCAGCCCGCCCCCGGCCCCGAACGCACCCGCGCTTATCTTCTCGGCTGGCTAGCTGGCGCCGTCGTAATCGCCGCCTTCGTATTCATGTTCCTCCAACTGAATAACCCGCTCCCCGAATAGTCAGATGCCAAACATCAGCTTTGGAGTGCGGCGGCTTGCCGCCGCTTTTACGATTGGAGCCCCACCAACAACCCATCATCACGCCACCCCCCTTCCCTGTTCCTCACCCCCTCCTCTCGACACATGGCCACGCTTGTCATTCCCATCCCGCGAAACAGGAGAGGAATCCGCTTTCTTCCGCCTCATCCCCACCCCTATCAATAAAAGCACAATTCCACAGGACTCCGCACGAGCCTATAGCCACACCTTTTTCCACACGCTAGAATGAATTGAGCAGTTGAAAGGAGAACAGTATGGCAAGGACGAGGGTCAGTGCCTCGCCGCAGCAAAAGAAGTCTAGCTCCAACGGGAGCAAGCCCACGCAGGACGATATAGCTCTGCGCGCCTATCACATTTATCTCGAGCGTGGCTGCACTCCCGGAGACCCCCTTGATGATTGGGTTCGCGCCGAACGCGAATTGACCGAAACTTCGATCAAGCCGCGCCGTAAGCCGGCTCCCAAGACCGTCGCCGCCTAGCTTGCGGCTCGCATTCAGGCCCCGCTGTATCCTCGCGTCCCCCCGAGGTCGTTCCTTCTTGTGCCTGTGCCTCTCCGCCCTTGCCCCGCTCCATACCACCTGCGTTACACTTTTAGTCCCGTCCTCCGCGGACCATGAACGGCATCGAGCACTTCCTGTGTTCCACCTCGCTCTGGCGCTATCTCACGCAGCGGCAGGTGCTTCCCTGGGTCCTGTCTGGCGTGCGCCTCGGCGATCATATCCTGGAGATTGGCGCTGGCTATGGACCCGCCACCTCACAACTCCGCAAAATCGTCCCGCGCGTCACTTCCCTCGAATACGACGCCAACTCCGCCCGCTATCTGAAAGCCCAGCACGATGGCGGACCTGGCGGCGCACTCCGCGGTGACGCCGCGCAACTTCCCTTCGCCTCGCAAACCTTTTCCTCCGCCATCGCGATTCTCGTCCTGCACCATCTTCGCTCCCGCGAATTGCAGGACCGCATGTTTGCAGAGGTCTACCGCGTGCTTCGCCCCGGCGGCATTTTTCTTGCCTTTGAAATTAACGATAGTTGGGTCCACCGTGTCGGCCACTTCCGCAGCACCTTCAACCCGGTTTCCGCCGGCTCCGCCTTCGCGCGCCTCACCCGCGCGGGCTTCTCTCGTATTTCCGTGGATTTCCGCCGCGGCGCCTTCCGCATCGGCGCCCTCCGCGAAAAAGATTCCCCCACAAACACGTAAGGGTCCATCCCGCATGGCGGGATAGACCCCATCTCGGCAAGATCAACTCCGTCCATGTAGACTGCCTAGAAAGCCGTCATTCCGAGCGCAGTCTTCGGAGCGAGGAATCCCTCTCTCGGCCCCCTCTTCTCTGTGACCTCTGTGTTACCGTCCCTCTTTCTTTTCCTAACTCGATGCCATCGGCGCGAATACCTTTGCTTTCTCACCGCGCCGCCATCGCCGCTCCCAATTCGCTCCGCGTCTGGATCACCCGCAAGATCGCGTCCCGTGTCACCATCCCCACGATGTGCGCCGACCCTTCTTCCCCGCGCGTCACCACCGGCATCTGATTCACGTCCGCCGAGATCAGCCGTTCCAGCAATCGCTGCAGCGGCTCCTCCGGCGCGGCCCACAAAATCTTATCCCGCGGCACCATTACCGCCTGCACCGAATTCATGTTCCAATCTTCCCGCGGCACGCCGCCCAGCGACCGCACATTCATCAATCCCACCAGCCGTTCGCCCATCGTCACCAGGTGCACGCGCCGCCCCGTTCGCAGCACTTCCCCGCTGTACTCCTCCAGGCTCATGTTCGCCGGGATCATCGGCACTTCCTGGTTCATCACGTCCGAAGCGCACAATCCCGCCAGCGTCTCCTGAATCGTCACCTGCGCCACGCTGGCCTGCGCCGCGTTCAGCAGAAACCAGCCCAGGAACCCAGCCCACAATGCATCCGTCCAATCGTTGTGCCACGCACTCCAGACTCCAATCGAGATCATTCCAAACGCAATCAGCTTGCCGCTCCCGCCGGCCACTCGCGTTGCCTTGGCGAAATCTTTCGTCGCTCCCCACACCATTGCCCGGAACACCCGCCCGCCGTCCAGCGGAAAGCCCGGCAGCAGGTTGAACAGCGCCAGCATTCCATTCAACAGGAAGAGTTGGCTGGCCACGGCCCCCGCCATGGTGCTGTCTGGAAAAAACTGCATCACCCCAAGAGACACGCCCGCAAGGAATCCGCTCGCCAGCGGCCCCGCAATCGCAATATTGAATTCCTGAATTGCCTGCGAAGGTTCCCGCGCAATCCGCGCAAGTCCCCCAAAAAGAAACAGCGTGATCGAGAGCACTTTGATCTTGTAGTGCTGCGCCACCACGCTGTGCGCCAGTTCGTGAAATACCACCGAACTGAAAAACAGGATGCTGGTTATTCCCCCTAGAACCCAATGTTCCGTGCCCGTCCAGCGCGGGTGCTGCGCCGCGAAAAAATTGGATTGCGAAAACGTGATCAGCCCGAAAACAAGGATCCAACTCAGATCCAGATAGATCGGTATTCCCAAAATTCGCCCAATGCGAATTCCCTGCGATGGAAACATCAACGTGAGCCTCGCCTTTTCTCTGAATCTAGACTAACTCCGAACCCGCTGGACGCAAAACACCAACCTCTGTTTCCTCCCCTTACCGCGTCCCGCAAAACACGTCGTGTCCCCCAACCCACGAATTCCTCGCCCATCTAATTTTCTAACTCATTTTAAATCATACAGTTACGAACGGCATTGCGTGTGCCATCCCTCTCTGCGTAGGGAGAAAGGAACACACACCATGCGGCGGCAACCAAAAACAAACCAACCGACTTCGCAAGCCCACTCGCGGTTCTCCATCGTGCTCTTCGCGCTGGCACTCACGTTCTCCTCCTCGGCCGCCGCGCAATCTGTTCCCAACTCTGCCGCATCCCCGAAGCCCGCCCCAGTTCGCCGCATCGTTGTCAGCATCCCCGACCGCCAACTGGCCCTCCTCGAAGACGGCCGCCTCGTCAAGCTCTACTCCGTCGCCGTCGGCGCCCCGGAGAGCCCCAGCCCCTCCGGAGAATTCCAGATCGCGCAGCGCCTCGAGAATCCCGGCTACTACAAGCCCGGCGTGGTCATCGGCCCCGGCTCCGGCAATCCACTTGGCACGCGCTGGATGGGTCTGAGCGTTAAGGGCTTCGGCATTCACGGCACGAATCGCCCCTCCTCCATCGGCAAGAACGCTTCGCATGGCTGCATTCGCCTGCGCAATCGCGACATCGAGGACCTCTTCGCCCGCGTCAGCGTCGGCGATCGCGTCACTTTGCTCAGCGAGCGCACCGAGGAATTCGCGCAAGTTTTTGGCGATCCGGCAAACGCCCCCGCCACGCAGGTCGCGCGTAACGATCAGCCCGAGTCCAACGCCAGCGAAGAGCGTGGCGACTGACATGTCAAAAAGTTTCCCAGTCCGGCAAAGGAGATCACACATGGACACAATGCTTGGTTTTGTAGCAATCACAACCGCCACCATCCTCGCGCTGTTCGCCGCCCTCGGCCTCGACTGGCTCCTGCTCCGTGGCGTTTTTCTTCTCATGCAGCCGGCCACCGCCGACCGCCGCGCCGCCCAGCCTGCTATCGAGCACGGCAGCCGCCTGGCCGCTCAGGCCTATGCCCGGCGCCGGTAACCCGCCATGTCCAACTCCACACAAACTCGCGCAACGTGCTCTCGCAACGATCTTCCCGGTTCTCGCATGCGGCCCGCTGACCTCGTCACAACCGCAGCTAACCCGGGAACACACTGGAAAGGATCAACTCCATGCTCGCACTGAAGTTTCTCTTTATGATTTTCGGCCTCGGCTTGTTCAGCGCCGCCGTGATTGTGGTGGCTTACGATGTCTACATGGCGGCGCGTCTCCGCTGGCTGTTGGAACAAGCCAGCGCCGATCCCGCCTCGCCCGCAAAGAGGCTCGAATCTTCCCGCCCTTTCGGGCCGGTACGCTGGCGGCTCGCCCGGCAATTGGCTATCGCGGGAATCGTACCGGTGCTCTTGAGTCTGAGTATCGCCGTTGTGCCGGATGGCTCCGCGGGTATTCGCGTCAGCGAGCTCTTCGGCGCGCGCCCCGCTACGTTATATCCCGGTGTCCATCTGCTCATTCCTCTGGTGGACACGCTCGTTCTGTATGACACCCGCGAACAGGTTTACACCACCGTCGCCACCGCTGCGCCCAAAACCGACACCGAAGTCCTCACCGTGCAAGCGCGCGAAGGCCTCAACCTCGGCTTGGCCGTCAGCGTCCGTTATCGCCTCGATCCCTCGCGCCTCTCCAGCATCCACCAGAATCTTCCGCAGCCCGTGGGCGAGCAGGTCGTCGGCCCGGTGGTTTCTTCCACTTATCGCCAGCTCGCGCCCAACTACGAAACTCGCGAAATCTTCGCCATCAAGCGCGAGGAGCTGCGCAGCAAAGCCGCCGATGCCATCAAGACTCGCCTCGCCGGCGATGGCATCATCGTCCGCGAAGTTCTTCTCCGCGACATTCAGCTCCCCGCCGAATATGCCCGGGGCCTCGAAGGCCTCCTGCTGAAGGAACAGGAGAACGAACGCCTGGGCACCGAGCAGGAAATCAAGGGCAAGGAAGTGCGCATCGCCGAACTCGAAGCCGAAGCCCAGAAAGCCCGCGACGTCAAGGCAGCCGAAGCGCAAGCGCAGGTCCGCGTCCTGCAAGCCAAGGCCGAATCCGACGCCATGCAATACACCCTGCCCCTGAAGCAAAAGCAGATTGAGCAGACCAAGCTCGAAGCCCAGGCCCGCAAGGAAGCCACGTTGCAAAACGCCGAAGCCGCCGCGCAAGCCAAGATTATTGACAGCAAAGCCGAACTCGAGCGCCAGAAGAATCTCTCCGACGCCGAAGCCAACCGCATTCGCGTCACCGCCGCCGCCGATGCCGAACGCATGAAGTTTGAAGCCACGGTCCTCAAGCAGAATCCCATGCTCATCCAGAAAATCATCGCCGAGCGCTTGTCAGACAAGCTGCAAATCATGATGGTTCCCATGGACGGCAAAAACTTTTTCGCCTCGGACGTGATGCGCTCCGCCTTCTCCAACGGCAACAGCAACGCCAACGGCAAGGATAATGGCAATGGCGGCACCACCGCCGCTCCCAACTCCGATGACGACTCCGACGATCCCGCGCCGGTCGCCACCGCCACCGCCCAACACAAGCCGCCCAAACGCCCTTGAAATTTTCCGAGGCTGCTAAATGGGTTTCTCTCTTTAGGGGGGTCGGAGCTTTAGCTCCGACATTAGCTCTGGGTCTAAATGGGCTTTAGCCCCTGAGGAGATGTTCTTAGCAGGAAGCAATGAGTTCGGGGAAGCGACGCGAGCCGCTTCCCACGATCACCGGCCAAAACCCCTGCGGGTGGCTCGGATCGCGTCGCTGGAAGGAGGAATGACCATGAGCAGAAAGCCAAGCACCGCCGCGCTTGATTCTTTCCGGCGCAGTTCATTCCGCATCCGGCGCCGCGCTCCGCGCCACCCGGCCGGTGAATCCATCCGCCTTTCGTCAGGGCATGGCTTCACAGGTTGCCGAAAAACTTCCATCCGTCATTCCGAACGCAGTCTGCGGAGTGAGGGACGGTTTTGCATCGCACGTCTTTTGTGCGATGAATCCCTCTTTTCTTGGGTTTCCGCCAGGGAGAAATTCCTCGCTTCGCTTGGAATGAAGAACCAGACCAGCTTTCCCGAAACGCTGCAAACAAACAAAGAACAAGTGAGACAGAACTCGCTCAAGTCCAAATCGCATTTGCCAAGGAGCAAGCCATGAACACCACAAACACGAACCGCCCAACCCGCAACACACAAGTCATTTCCCCCGTACTCTTGCGCGTCGCCCTCGCTCTTCTGCTCGTCCTACTGGGCGTCGCCTCCGCGCCCCTAACCTACGCGCAAACCAATTCGCACCGCACCGTGAAAACGTATCCGCTAAATCGCGCCAAAGCCGAAAATCTCCAGCGCTGGGTCAACGCTGGCCACGACACCTGGTGCCGCGATCCCAAACTCGTCGCCGCCCACGCCCTCGATCAGTTCGCACCGGGCATAGCCGACTCCACCTACGAGCTAGCCTCTCAACCCGTCGTCCGCAAACTCTCCCACGGCCGCATCGCCATCTACACCTACCACTCCCTCGACGGCCAAACCACCTACCGCGTCACCCTCCGCCGCCCCCAATGGCTCCGCCCCACCGCCGGCTCCACCAACAAAACTGTCTGGCTACCCATGCGCATCGAGATCCTCACTCGACAAGAAGCCAAAAACCCTGCTCCGGCCGCAGAGGCTACAGCAAGCGCGAGCCTGACCATCATGGGGATCTCTGTCTCAATGGACAACGATGTTTACACTCTGGGCACCACGGCCGCTCCCCGGTGTCTAACTCTATAGTGAGAACCAGACTCATCTTCGTCCTGGTCAGCGCGCTCCTCGTCTCCTTCGCCGCGCCAGCCCAACAGAAACAGAGAACTAGCGGCAAAATACTCTGCCCACTTCCCACTGCGCATCTCATCAAGAAGGTTGAGCCAATCTATCCTCCCTTGGCTAGGCAGACGCACGTCTCTGGAAAGGTAACGCTGCGATGCGTGATCGCGAGGGACGGCTCAGTGAAGGAGATTGAAGTCATCAAAGGCCCTCCACTCCTGATCCAGGCCGCGATAGATGCTGTCTCGCAATGGAAGTACAAGCCTCTAATTCTCAATGGGCAAGCTGTTGAAATGGAAACCACGGTGAACGTCTTTTTCGTGCTACCCAACAAACAGGAGAAAGCATATCCCGCTCGTTAGCGCACGCAATTCGGCCCGCAGAAATTCACTCCCTCTGGGAGGCCGGGGTTCAGCCCCCGGCGCACTGCATCGAATCAACCTTGACTTCAACCTCTGAGGAAACTCCCTCTAGCCCGCTCTCGCCGTCCAAGCAACGCATTCCCACCTCGGCGAGGTCATACCCAAGAACAGTGTTAGCATTTCAAGGTTCACTGAGGTGACGCTTGCGGCGACTTTTTCTCTCCATCCCAATTCTTCTATTCTCGGCGGCTCTCCCCATCCCCGCCCATCCTCAATCCTCCCCCGCTGATACCCCCTCCACCTGCGACACCCTTCGCGCCTCCAAATCCAAGGTCTACGGCTTCCATCCCGCCCAACTGGACGAAGCCCAAATCGATGCCAAGGGCAAGGAACTCGACGCCTTCTGGAAGCAACTCGAGGCCGCAGGCCCCGAAGGCGCCGCGTGCCTCAAACTGATGCTCGCCGCTGAAACCACTGACCACAATTTCCAATTCGATGCCGGGCAAGTCCTCTACCAGATGGACCCCTCGCCCGATTCCCTCAGAGTTGTCCGCGACGCCGTCGCCCAGGCCGATTTCCAGGAAACCGATCCCGCCAATTATCTTTCGTTGGCCCTCGCGCTTTCTCAGGCAGGTGTGGACATCCAGCCCCTTGCTGCCCGCCTTCTTCGCTATCCCAACGCCACCATTCACATTTCCGAACACTCTCTCGATCTTGACGCGGATACCGCCGCGCTCTTCCTCTACGGCAGCATGCCCGCTGCGCAAGCCACCAGCGCCCTCACCGCCGAATTGCAGGCTCCCGAACTCTTCGTGCGCTCCGCCGCCGCTCACCTCCTTGCCGAACAGCTCAACGAAGACGCCTTCCGCACCCTCAGCCGCTGGGACGGCGTGGACAAAATCGAGGAGGAGTACCGCCGTAACGATATCCATACCGTCCTGAAATATCAGGCCCCCGACCCCGCCGACCTGGCGCAACCCAAATTCACACGCGAACAGGTGCTGAAAATCATCGCCACCCTGCCCCACACCAGCAAGGAGTTCGACGACGCCATGAGCACCCGCGGCGCAGCCTTCGATAAAAAGCTCCACGACGCCAATCTCACGCCAGAACAAATGAGCAAAGCCGTCGCCGACAGCGAGCCCATCTACGGCATCGCCGAGCACACCGCCTTCCTCAACAGCGCCGTCGTTACCCTCCTGCCCGAGGACTTCAATACCCTCCAGGACGCCCGCCGCAAATGCCTCTTCAACGTCTCCGACGAAAGCCTCCAGGAGTATCTGGCCTTCACCCAACTCATGATCCGCCTCATCAACAAGCTCGATCTTTACAAGGCCTACCGCTCCCATTGAACTTTCCGTAATGCGAAGAGGCAACTCCTCGTCAGCCGCGTGTTATCATCCTTATCTAAACGCCGTGCTCCCAAGATCTGAAACCTATCGCTCTCGCCCGTCCCCCTTCTTCCTTATTCTCTTTTTTCTATGCTTTGTCTTCTCGCCCTGCGCCTTCCCCGCCGATTCCAATTCTCTCGATGACTCCGTGCGTCAGCTCGCGGACCGCATCGCCGCCATCCCCAATCTCCATGGCCCTCTTCGCCTGGAGTTTCACGCCGACGCGAATCTCGCTGCCGGCTCCACGTTGCAGGACACCCTGCGCCAGGAACTCGAAAAACGCCGCTTGTCCATCACCGATGAGCCCAGCGCTCTTCTCTTGAAAATTGGCGTCGCCGAAACGCCCACCCAAGTTGTGCTCACCGCCAGCACCCGCATCGGCGATCGCGACGACGTGCGCATTGTCACCATGGCCCGCGCCGCCCTTTCCGCCCCTACGCTCGCCGTCGCTCCGGTCCGCATCGCGCGCCAGCTTATTTACGAAAGTTCCGACCGCATCCTGGACGCCTCCGCACTCGGCAACGCTGCCGAAGGTGGTCTCACCGTCCTCCTCGATCGCAATGCGGATCTCTTCGCACTGCGCCTGGATTCCGCTGGCATCGTCAAACAAACCGTCTCCCTCGCCGCCGCCAATCTCCGTGCCACGCGCGATCCACGCGGCGAACTGACTGACAGAGGCGCCACCGCTGAAGTCGTTCTCCCCGGAAAAATCTGCGAATTCACTTGGGCTGCGGGCGAAGAACCCAAATGCCGCGCCAAGAAACCGGAAGCGCGCACCCCCACCGTGCTCACCTCTCCCTGCGACGCCAGTAATTGGAAGCTCGAAGCCAAGGGCGACGACTGGTCCTCCCCCGATCTCCTCCAGATCGCCCCCGATTCCGCCACGCGTGCCGGCAGCACCGCGCTCTTCAACGAATTTCCCGGGCCCGTTCTCAGCATCAATGGCGAACTCGATCCCGGCAGCGCGCTCATCGTCGCGCGCAATCTGCGCACAGGAAATTATGAGGTTTACAAAATCACTTTGCTCTGCGGCAATTAGCGCCGCCTTGCTCTTTTTCCTCGCTTCAACTCCCGCGAGCGCCGCCAAGCGCCCGCGCTATGGCGGAACTCTCCGCGTCGAACTGCTTACGTCCACTTTCTCTCTCGATCCCCGCGAGTGGAAATCCAGCTCCCTCTCCGCCCGCGAAGACGAAAAACTCGCCTCCCTCGTTTACGATCGCCTCGTCACCCTCGACGATTACGGCCGTTTCCAGCCGGCACTGGCCATCGAGTGGTCGCACGATGCTGCCGCGAAAAATTGGCAATTCAAACTCCGCCCCAACGTGAAGTTTTCCGACGGCACGCCCCTCACGCCCGCCGATGTCGTCACCGCTCTGCAATCCGTGCTGCCCACGCACTTGCAACTCACCGCGGCCGAGAATTCCCTTTCCATCCGCTCGCCCCATCCCATTCCCGATCTCCTCGAACAACTCGCCTCCGGCCCCCATTTCATCTTTCGCGCACTTCCGGACGACACGCTTCTCGGCACTGGCCCCTTCTACGTCGCCGAAATCGATGCCGCCGCTCCCTACGAAGCCAATCCCCTGGCCACGAAACCCGCGCGCCTCAAGTTCCGCGCCAATGAACAATCCTGGGCCGGCCGCCCCTTCCTCGATGCCATCGAAGTCACCCTCGGTGAACCGCCCTTGCGCCAACTCTTCGACCTGCAAGTCGGCAAAGCCGATGTCGTCGAAGTCGCTCCCGACCTCGTCCGCAAAGCCCGCCAGGACAACCTGCGCGTCTGGAGTTCCGCGCCTAACACGCTCCTCGCTCTGCGCTTCGATGATTCCCAGCCGGCCTCCGCTGACGACCATCTCCGCGAAGCCTTGGCCCTTTCCCTGGACCGCGACACCATGGCCAACGTGTTGCTTCAAAAGCAAGCCGAACCCTCCGCCGCCCTTTTGCCCAACTGGCTCTCGGGATATGCTTTCCTTTTTGAGAGCCCCATGAACCTCGAACGCGCCAGGGAGATTCGCTCCTCGCTTCCGGCCAATGAAGCCGGCGGCACCGAGCCTTTGCGCCTGCACGTGGATGCCGCTGGCGACCTGATGAAATTGCTCGCCGAGCGCGTCGCCGTAAACGCGCGCCAGGCCAATCTGTCCGTGCAACTCGCGCTGCACACTGCTTCCGCGACGGGTGCCGCCGCATCCGTGCCCTCCACCAACCCTCCTATGGGCTTGCATCTCTTCACCTGGCACTACGATTCCCTTTCGCCCCGCGCGGAGCTCGACGCACTTCTTAAACAGCTTCATCTCGTGCCTGCACCCGAAAACTCTCAGCCGCTCATCGACCCCGAGCAACGCTTCGCCGAAGAGCGCCGCTTGCTCGAGGAACGTCGCGTCATCCCACTGGTCCTTCTCCCTGAATACGTCGGCATCGCCACTCCGGTGCGCAACTGGATGCCCGCGCGCTGGGGCGAATGGCGCCTCGCCGATGTTTGGCTCGAGAAGGGCGAAACGGCTCCATCCGCGCCGGCTGGCGGCGCTTCGCCCGACAATTCTGCAACGCCGCATGGTAGGGGAGCTCACCCATGAGTTTTCGCAGCAAAGTTTTTGCTATTTTCCTGATCACCGTGCTGGCTTCCGTTTCCATCGTCGCCTACGGCGTGACCTACTACACCCAGAAATCCTTCGAGCAGATGGATCAGCAGCGCACCGAAGCCCTGGTCGCTCAATTCAGGAAGGAATTTGCCCAGCGCGGCGATGTTGTCGTCCAGCAGGTGGAGAACATTACCAACGCCGAAGTGACCCTGCACATGGCCATCGATCTGACCCGCCCTAACGCCGACCCTTCGATTTATCTGCACGATGCCAACGGCGCGGCGCAGGATCATGGCCTCGATTTTGTCGAGTTTATAAGTTCCGATGGCACTCTGATCTCTTCGGCGCAGTATCCCGCGCGTGTCGGCTACAAAAATGACTGGGTCAGCAATGTCAAGGACTGGCGCGGCTCGCCCGCATTCCTGAAGAAGGAAGAATTGCCCGATGGTGTCGAGCTATCCCTGACTGCCGTGCGCCATCTCCCTGTCGGCGACAAAAACCTCTACATCATCGGCGGCCGCCGCATGGACCAGAATTTCCTGGCCTCTCTCGCGCTTCCTTCGGGTACGCGCGCGCTGCTCTATCGCAATCTCGAGCCGAGTTTCACTCCCACATCGCTCACTGACGCTTCCGGCCCGATCGCTCAGGCCGATTTGTTGCAGCCGTTCATCGAGCAGGTGCAGAAGCAGCCCACTGCCCCAACCCTCGTCAAGACCATCGAGTGGACCTCCGATCCTGCTTCCTCCGAAACCTTCCACGCCATGCCTCTCACGGGCCGCAATGGTGAAGTGCTCGGCGTTCTCTTGCTCGGCAGTTCGCGCAAGGAATTGGTCACTCTGCGCCGCCAGATTTTGAACACCGCGGCGCTCGTCGCTTTTGCCGCCATTCTCATCGGTCTCCTTGTGAGCTGGTGGGTCTCTCGCCGCATCACCCGCCCTGTCGAAGAACTCGCCAATGCCGCTCGCGATGTCGCCTCCGGCCGCTGGGAAACTCACATTGACGTGCACGGCACCGACGAAATCGGCCAGCTCGCCACCGCGTTCAACGACATGACCAGGACCCTCGCCTCGCAAAAGGAAAAACTCGTGCAAACCGAGCGCGTCGCCGCCTGGCGCGAACTCGCTCGCCGCCTGGCCCACGAACTCCGCAACCCCCTCTTTCCCCTGCAAATCACCGTCGAAAATCTCCAGCGCGCCCGCCAGCTCGGCCCGCAGCAGTTTCAGGAAGTCTTCAACGAGGCTACGGCCACCCTCAAAGCCGAACTCGCCAATCTCAATACTATCGTTAGCCGCTTCAGCGATTTCTCCAAAATGCCCGCTCCGCAATTCACTAAGGTCAATGTCAACGAAACGCTGCGCAACGCCGTGCGGCTCTTCGAACCGCAATTCAACGCCGTCGGCAAACCCTCCATCACCACCGAATATTTCCTGAACGAATCGCTCCCGGAAATCGACGCCGACCCCGATCTACTCCATCGTGCCTTTCAGAATCTCGTCCTCAACGCTCTTGACGCCATGCCCGCCGGCGGCACTATCACACTAAAGAGCAGCGACGCTGGCGAGTCCGTCCGCATTGAAGTCGCCGACACCGGCAAAGGCCTCACGCCCGAAGAGTGCTCGCGCCTCTTCACTCCCTACTACACCACCAAGCAGCTCGGCACCGGCCTCGGCCTCGCCATTGTGCAATCCGTCGTCAGCGATCATCACGGCTCCATTTCCGTTTCCAGCGAAGAAGGCCGCGGCGCAACCTTCCGCATCGATTTGCCCAAACGCCAGTCCGGCGTGGTAATCAAATCCAGGGAGGATTCCGCCTCACACGAGTCCGAGTCCACCCCGGCCGCCGCCTCCGACTAAAGGTTTTTTGTAGCGGCCGCTTTCCGAAGCGGGCGCCTCTTCTTGGGTTTGTAGTGGCCGGTCTTTAGACCGGTTCTTGGGTTTCTCTTGGGTCCTGTGGCACAGGCATTCCTGCCTGTGCTCTTGGGTTTCATGGGTTAGTAGGGGCGCAGCATTGCTGCGCCCCTTGTCCGCAAGATCGCGGGGACGATTTCATGAAGTGTTGCAATTCCGTCATTCCGAACGGAGTCCGCGAAGTGAGGAATCCCTCTTTTCTTTCTTCTCGCCCGTAAAGCGTCAGAAAGGATCACCATGCCACGCAAAGCCCATCTCCTCCTCATCGACGACGACGCCAACACCCTCGCCTCTCTCGCACGCGCCTTTCGCCTTGCCGGTCACGAGGCCACCGTTTGCGACAACGCCCTTCGCGCCGCCGAACTCATCCAAAACAACCGCTTCGATCTCATCCTCTCCGACGTAGTCATGCCCGGCAAAAGCGGCCTCGAACTCCTCGAAGAACTGAAAAAATCCGGCGTGCAAACTCCCATCGTTCTGATCTCCGGTCAAGCCAACATCGAAATGGCGGTTAAGGCCACCCGCCTCGGGGCTCTCGATTTCCTCGAAAAACCCCTCACCACCGACAAGCTCCTCCTCACCGTCGAAAATGCTCTCAAACTCTCACGCCTCGAGGACGAAAACCGCGAACTTCGCCACCGCCTCGGCAAACACGAACTCGTCGGCTCCGGCCCCGCCATGACAAAACTCCTCGCGCAAATCGAGCGCGTTGCCGCCAGCGAAACCCGCGTCTGCATCCTCGGCGAAACCGGCACGGGCAAGGAGCTCGTCGCCCGCGCCATTCACGAAAAATCGCCGCGCCACGAAAACGCATTCATCACTTTGAATTGCGCCGCTGTTCCCGCCGAACTCATCGAATCCGAACTCTTCGGCCACGAAAAAGGCTCGTTCACCGGCGCTGCCGCTCGCCACACCGGCAAGTTCGAGCAAGCCGAAGGCGGCACACTCTTCCTCGATGAAATCGGCGACATGCCGCTGGCCATGCAGGCCAAGCTCCTTCGCGTCCTCGAAGAAGGTGAAGTCGAACGCGTCGGCGGCGACAAGCCCATCAAGGTCAATGTGCGTGTCATCGTTGCCACCCATCGCAACCTCCACGATCTCGTCAAGAAAAACGAATTCCGCAGCGACCTCTACCACCGCATCTACGTCTTTCCCCTCACCCTGCCTGCCTTGCGTGAGCGCCTCGAGGATTTTCCCGATCTCATCGCTCATTTCGCCCGCCAGGTGGCCGCGCAAAATGGCTGGAAGGAAAAACTGTTCGCGCCCGAAGCCATCGCCGAATTGCGCCGTTATTCCTGGCCCGGCAACGTCCGCGAATTGCGCAACATTGTCGAGCGCCTCGTCCTCCTCGCCACCGAAGCCACAGTCAGCCCCGACGATGTCCGCCTCACCCTACCCGCTTCCAGTTCCTCCAGCGTGCCCGTTGCCGTTGACAGCCCCGGCGCCGCGCAAGGCACTCTCATCGAACGCACCGAAGCCTTCGAGCGCGAAACTCTCCTCGCAGAAATTCGCCGCCACAACTTCCACATGACCAACGTCGCCCGCGCCCTCGGCCTCGAACGCAGCCACCTCTACAAAAAGTGCCAGCAACTCGGCATCGATCTCCACTCCCTCCGCAAACCCGAGTAGCACTGTACCACGCTGTGGCACAGTCACTCCTGACTGTGCTCCTGGGTTTGCCCGTCAGATAAATGTAATCGCTTGTAAATAAATGCTTTATGAGACCGTTCGATTTCGCTTGACAAATTACATATTGCTATATACAGTTTGCATATCGCAATATCACCAAAGGAAAAAGCACCATGACTCTCGGCGACAAACTCCGCTCCCTCCGCAGCATCGAGGGCTCGCTTCGCGGCCTCAACCGCCCCATGACCCAGTCCGAAGTCGTCGCGGCCATGAAGCACGAACTCGGCCGCGGCCTCAGCCAGGCGTACCTTTCTCAGATCGAAAACGGCACACGCCCGCACATGACCAGCACTTCCCGCGAACTGCTGGCGCGTTTCTTTCGTGTCTACCCTGGCTTCCTGGTGGACGATCCCGCGGGCTACTCTCGCGAACTGCAATCCGAATTGCGCACCGCCGATGTCACCGTGGATTCCTGGCTATACTCCGGCGCTGACCAGTTCGCTTCCGACCGACAACTCGAACGGGCGCTTCTCTCCATCGCCGAAGTCCCCGATTCCCGCGCCGCCCTTTTGCTCCTCGGCGAAATCCTTCGCACTCCGGGTCTCGCCGATCGCCTGAGCGAAGTTCTGCAACCTCGTCCGCAGACGGGATCGGGTCATCCTCCCCCATCCTCTTCTCGGAATTAACGCTGTTCGGTTCTTCCCCCGGTTTTGAGCGACGGGGTGTCGCTCCGCGAGGTGAAGTATGTCCTGGTCTGACTTCTATCTCTTCTGCTTCTTGTTCGGCACCATGTTCAGCGTTCTTTCGTTCCTGGCGGGCGCCGTCCACCTTCCCATTCCGGCCAAATTACATCCGCATTTCCATTTCCATCTGCCGCACTTCCACGGCGCTGGTCATGGTGTTGCCCACGGCGGCATGCGTGGTGGTGTCCGTGGAGGCGCGCGCGGCGGCGGGGCGCACATTTCCTGGTTCAACGCTTCCACCGTTCTTGCTTTCCTGGCGTGGTTTGGCGGAACGGGCTACATGCTGACCAAGTATTCGCATGTCCACACGTTCTTCGTCGTAACTCTGGCCACCTCCGCCGGCCTCGCCGCCGGCTGGGTTGTCCTGCGCTTCCTCATTAAACTCATCGGTCCTTCCGACGAGCCTTTGCGCGAAGAGGACCGCCGCATCATCGGCGCCATCGCCACCGTCAGCATGACCATCCGCGAAAACGGCACGGGCGAAATCATCTTCCCTCTGGGAGGCGGCAGGAGCTGCTCGGGCGCACGCAGCGAAGATGGCCAGCTAATCGAAAAAGGCGCCGAAGTGGTGATTGAGCGCTACGAGAAAGGCATCGCGTACGTAAAGCGCTGGGACGATTTCGTAAAAACTTGAGTTTCTGAACCGGCATACAGGCCAAGCGTTCGCTGCGGTTCGAAAAAAAGGAGGTCGTTATGTTGGGGTTGCCGATGAATGTGGTGGTCGGGGCGGGGATTCTGGTCGTCGTCACTTTGATGATCATGACCGTCATCGCCAGGATGTATCGCAAGGCAGGGCCGCACGAAGCGCTGATCGTTTATGGCCTCGGCGGTACGAATGTCTACACCGGAAGGGGCACGATCATCTTTCCCATGGTGCAGACCTGCAAGGATCTCTCGCTCGAACTGATGTCCTTCGACGTCGCTCCTCAGCAGAATCTCTACACCAAGCAAGGCGTCGCGGTCACTGTCGAAGCCGTGGCGCAAATCAAGGTGAAGAATGACAAGGAATCCATTCTCACTTCCGCCGAACAATTCCTTACCAAAACCCCCGCCGAGCGCGATGGCCTCATCCGCCTGGTTATGGAAGGCCACCTCCGCGGCATCATCGGCCAGCTCACCGTCGAGCAGATCGTCAAGGAGCCCGAAATGGTTGGCGACCGCATGCGCTCCACCTGCGCCGAAGACATGAACAAGATGGGCCTTGAAGTCGTCAGCTTCACCCTGAAAGAAGTCCGCGATAAAAACGAGTACATCACCAACATGGGCCGCCCGGACATCGCACGCATCAAGCGCGACGCCGAAGTCGCCACCGCCGAAGCCGATCGCGATATCGCCATCAAGCGCGCCGAAGCCTCCCGCGCCTCCGCCATCGCCAAGGCGCAAGCCGACCAGGAACGCGTCGCCGCGGAAACCGCTTCCCAAGCCAAGCAAGCCGAAGCCACGCGCGACCTCGACGTCAAGCGGGCCAACTACCTCGAAATCAGCAAGAAGGCCCAGGCGCAAGCCGATAAGGCCTACGAAATCGAAACCAATCGCCAGCAGCAGACCGTCATGCTCGAGCAGGTCCGCATTCAACAGGTCGAGCGCGAAGCCCAGGTCAAGGTTCAGGACGCCGAAATCATTCGCCGCGAACGCGAACTCATCGCCACCGTTTTGAAACAAGCCGAAGTCGAGCGCCAGCGCATCGAAACGCTCGCCAACGCCGAACGCCAGCGCCTCATCTCCGAAGCCGAAGGCCATGCCTCCGCGATTCGCGCGCAGGGTGAAGCCGAAGCCGAAATCATCTTCAAGAAGGGCGACGCCGAAGCCCGCGCCATGAACGTCAAGGCCGAAGCTTTCCAGGAGTACAACCAGGCCGCCGTCATGGATAAGCTCATCTCCGGTTTGCCGGAAGTTGTCCGCGCGCTCAGCGAACCGCTCAGCAAAGTGGACAAGGTCACCATCATTTCCACCGGCGATGGCAACGCTGCCGGAGCCTACAAGCTCACCGGTGACATCACCCGCATTGCCGCGCAAGTCCCTGCGCTCTTTGAAGCCCTCAGCGGCATGAAAGTCTCCGATCTCCTTGGCAAAGTCCGTCAGATCGGAGACAAATCGCCCAAGCCCGATCCTGCCAATCCGGCCAAATCATAAATCTCTTTCCGCCGGGACGGGTTAGCCGCCCGCTCCGGCGCTTCGCTCCAAAAGGGGGGAAAAGGCCATGAGTTTCACGTTGCAGCAGAAGCGCGGTCTCTACTGGGGGTTGAGCATCCTGGCAATGGTCATTCTCGTGGGCGTTGCCTGGGCCCAAATCGCCCACGCGCTAACGCAGTGCTTCCAGCCCTTCTAGCCGTGCATGGGGCGCCTCTCTCTTGGGTTTGTAGCGGTCGCCTTCTAAGGCGGGCGCACTTCTCGGGGGGTCGGACCTTTAGGTCCGGCATCAGTCATTAGATCCTGCGGGGCTTCCGCGCCTTTTGCGTCCGCCGGTTTTTGGCGGAAGCCCCTGAGGAAATGATTTTGGTCGGTTACATCAACAGATTTGGAAAGGAGCTTCACCATGGGACTTTTAGATCGCGTCAGCACCCTAATTCGCGCCAACCTCAACGACATGATTGACCGCGCTGAGGATCCAGAAAAAATGATCAAGCAGGTCATCCTCGACATGGAAAATCAATACCTCCAAGTCAAAACCCAGGTCGCCGTTTCCATCGCCGATCAGCACATCCTTGAGAAAAAGCAGCACGAGCAGGAAGACGCCGCCAAGGACTGGATGCGCAAAGCTGAAATCGCCGTGGACAGAAAGGAAGACGATCTCGCCCGCGCCGCTCTCGACCGCTTTCAGACCGGACAGCGCCTCGCTCAGAGCTTCCTGGAACAGGTCAACGACCAGAAAGCTCAGGTGGAAACCTTGAAAACCGCCCTCGTGAAGCTCGAGCAAAAACTCGATGAAGCCAAATCCAAACGCGAAGTCCTTATCGCCCGCCATCGCCGCAGCGTCGCCCTCGATAAAGCCGCCAAAGCGCAAGTAGCCATCGGCGACGATTCCAAAAGCGCCGCCTTCGATCGCATGAAAGAACGCGTCACCCACAAGGAAGCAACCGCCACCGCCGAAGTCGAACTCCTATCCGACGACGTCGCCGACAAGCTCAATCGCCTCGATCGCGACACCGAAGTCGAGCGCCTCCTCACCGACCTTAAATCGAAGAAAGGCCTGCTGACTTAAACGTCTATGGCCTCATCCACCATCGCTCTTCATTCCGACGGCCGCTCTCGCCCGAGGAATCTCTCTGTACCTTAGTTGTGTTTTTTTCAATCGGCCCAGGTCCCTATCTCACATTTCTTAAGGAGCGCATCATGAAACTCGCAAGTGCATTTCTCGTAGTAATGTTCGCCTGCCTCGCCTGGACGCAAACCGTTACGTCCCAAACCGCCACAAAGCCGGAGGACCTCGCGCAAACTTCCGCGCAATCCTGGCTGGCCCTCACCGATTCCGGAAAATACGCGGAGAGCTGGCAGGAAGCTTCCACGGCATTCAAGGCCGCCGTCACGCAAACCAAATGGGTGGACATGGTCACCCCAGTGCGCAACCCCCTCGGCAAACTGCTCTCCCGCAAACTCAAGAGCGCAACCTATATGAAGAACCCTCCTGGAGCACCCGATGGCGAGTACGTCACCATTCAATATGACACCAGCTTCGAGAACAAAAAGGAAGCTATCGAGACCGTCACGCCCATGCTGGACAAAGACGGCAAGTGGCGCGTCTCCGGCTACTACATCAAGTAAATTCTGGACGGCACGCAATAAAAAACACCGTGGCGCAATGCGCCGCGGTGTTTTTTTTAATACGACGAGTTCTACCGCCCGTTTACTGGTGCGCTTCCACCCAGTGAATCGCTTCCTCTACCTCATGGTGCGCATTGTCAATGTGTCCCAACGCCCGCTCCTGCAAGCCTTGCGCAAACTGGTTGTCCTCTTCCTTCGCGATATCCTCGTGTGCCCTGTTCAGAAGCTGCAACGCATGGCGCAGTCGCCCGCCCCAATCCAGATTGGCATCCACTGGCGGGTGATCGTTTACGTCTTTCCCGTCGTCAATCGCCGCCTTCTTGATCTCTTTGATGGCGGCTTCGATCTGATGCACAGCCTCATCCTCTTCGTGGCGCAATTGGCCTCCGTCGTGATGTTGCAAATAAGCGCGCGCCGCACGCAAATCCGCCAATGCGTGCAGATACGCAGGGTGCCGGCCCTGGGCAAACGCGCTGCTGCCGCTGAGCGCAAGGAACAGCGCAAATACCATAGCCGGAACGATAATGCGGGCAACTGCTTTCATGGATTTGATTTCTCCTGATTAGTGTTTGCGTGCGTTGGAGTGCACCCACAAGCATTGGGGAAAAGCCAACCACTCCGTGCACCTTATGCCTTCAAACACAGTAGCAAGCGAAAAGTTCCTGCCGGCTCCGCTGCTCTTCTCCATGCCCAATTGCGCAACCGTCCCTTCGGCCAGTCCCCGCGTGCATGTTACCTTTCGCCTGGCGTAGGGTGACCTAGGCCCGCCGCAGGCGGGTGCCTGGGTCTTGGGTTCCTCTTCCCTCTGCGAGCCTCTGCGCCTCTGCGTTATCTTTTTCTTTGCCTCTTTGCTCTTGCTCTTTGCGCTTTCCCAGCAATCCCCCAAATCTATAACCAACCCCGACGGTTCGTGGCAAAATACAACTCATGAATCCCTGGCTCATTGCTCCCCCAACCCTGGTAGCCGGCGCCGCCGTCATGACCGCCTATGGCGCCGTAGATCCCCGCTCCCAACTTTTCGGTCCCGCCCTTACGCACACCGCTGCCGCCAATCAATTGGCCCTCACCTTCGACGACGGCCCGAATCCTGCCATCACACCGAAACTCCTTGATCTCCTCGCCCAGCACAACGCCCGCGCCACTTTCTTCTTTGTCGGTAAATTCGTCCGCCAGTGTCCCGATCTCGTGAAGGAAGCCGCCGCGCGTGGCCACGTCATCGGCAATCACACCGACTCCCATCCCAATCTCTTTTTCTGTGGACCCCACGAAACGCGCGAAGAATTGCTCCGCTGTACCGGCGCTATCGAGCAAATCCTCTGGGCCAAACCTCGTTGGTTTCGTCCGCCCTTTGGTTTTCGCAGCCCCTGGCTCGGCGAGATTCTTCAACGCCATGGCCTGACCAATGTCACCTGGTCCCTGATCCCCGGTGACTGGCGCGTCAAGCCCGCCGCTTGGCTCATTGACCGCATGAAGCCCATCGCCGCAAACGCTCAGGCCAATCTCCCGAAAGCCAAAACCGGTGCCCCCACTTCCGGCGACATTCTGTGCCTGCACGACGGCGATCACAGGCACCTCAATGGCGACCGCACGCACACCCTCCAGGCCCTCGAGTTTTGGCTGCCTCGCTGGCGTGACCTGGGCCTTGAATTTGTTACAATGAACGAAATGATGCGGAAGGCGGTCGAGGCCTAATGGACGAACGTGCGTTTTATACCGAAAAAGAAGAGATACGCAAGGTCAAGCTGATCTGCCCCAGTTGTCGCGGTGAATTCGAAGCACCGGTGCGCTGGAAAGTTTCTCGCAAGAAAAGGGAACTTCCCCGCGGCGCCAGCGAGGAAGACCGGCGCAAATTCGCTAAAGCCACTTCCTTCATGGTTCGCCTCGATGATCTCGTCGCCTGCTACAAGTGCCGCAAGCGCTTCGAACTCACCGGCCAGTCCACCGTTCTCATCAGCGACAATCTCGGCGACCCCAACGAAGACCCCGAAAATTTCGGTAATCGCTAATCGGAAAGTTATCAGCGATCAGTTATCAGTCTTAAGTAAACCGCCGCAGTCTCCCTGTACAGTTCGCTTAGCAGCCGCCTTATAAGAAGCAAGCTGTGCACCATACCACTCGAGCGCAGTCTCACCCTGAGCCGCGCCATTTCTGCGTGGTGTCATCCTGAGGAGAGGTCTTTCCGCGACGAAGGATCTCAATCTCATTCCCCTCACCGAGTTTACGCCCGTGGCTCGCTCTTACTGAAAACTGATTACTGAAAACTGACCACTTCTCATATCTCCGGATACATCTCAAAAAACGCATTGATCGACTGCCGGAACGTCGCCTCAATCTCTTCCTTCGTTCCCTCAATCAGGTGCATCGCAATCTGCGCCGTCCGCCCATTCGTCAACACCACCGTCGCTTCTTTCACCTCGCCCAGATCATCCACCGGTAGCAGCCGCATCCCGTAAATCAGCGCCAGTTTCGCCATAAGTTTCCCCTTCTCCAATTCCGCGTCACCAGCCTAGCCTCCCTCTCCTCACCGGTCAAATCGCTCCCTCCAACCCTCTGGCCTTCCCTGTGAAGACGTGGGAAGCTGTAGGCATCCTCGTTCCGTATCATCGCATCCGAAGGGGCAGAGCACAGGAGGGACAGGTGAAAGCCGCTCGTATCTTTCAATTTCTCGCGACACTTTTCATTTTCTCGTTAAGCACCGGCCCATACAGTTTCGCCCAGGCCCCGGACGGGCCGCAGACGGACCCGCCTCCCCCGGCCACGCCCGTCAAGACTCTCACTCCTCGCCCCGCCGGCACCGGCGCCACGGTCACCGTGCCCTCGGGAACACGCATCGGCGTCGTCCTGGAAAACGGCATCTCCACCGCCACCGCCAAGCCCGGCGACTCCATCTATTTCCGCACCTCGTTCCCCATCACTATCAACAATAAAGTCGTGGTCCCCGTCGGCTCCTATCTTCGCGGCGAAATTACCGATTCCAAGCGCGCGGGCCACGTCAAAGGCAAAGCCGAATTGCGCCTCCACTTGAATACCCTGGTTTTCCCCAATGGTTATACGGTTGACTTGAACGCCGACCCTCACAGCACCGATGCTGGCAAGGTGAAAACCGATCCGGAGGGAAAAATGACCGGCCCCGGCGGCAAGGGCAAGGATGCAGCAACGGTTGCCACAACCACCGCTACCGGCGCGGGCATTGGCGCCATTGCTGCCGGCGCTAAAGGCGCGGGCATTGGTGCGGGCATTGGTGGCGTTGCCGGTCTTGCGGCCGTGCTGTTCTCGCGCGGCCCGGAAGCCCAGCTCCCGCGCGGCTCATCCATGGATCTGCAACTCGAACGCGACCTGCTCCTCGACGCCGATCAGATTCACTACACCCACGTCGGCCAGGCCAACACCGTAATCATGCAACCCGCCCCGCAAAACTAAATCCACGTCGCGCCTCATCACGCGTATCGCAACACACGTTTGTCGCTATTCTTCATCTGTCATCCCCCTTGCCCTGAGCTCCGAAGGGGCCGGAGTACCGGCGCATTCTGCTGTTGCCCTGGGTAGGATCGCGGCGTGATAGATTCTGCTCACAGAAAGCCGTCATTCCGAACGGAGTCTGCGGAGTGAGGAATCCCTCCGTCGCCTTACTCTTCTCCGCTCTTCTCTGTCCTTGGGTTTCTCTTCTCTGCGAATCTCTGCGCTCTCAGCGTCTGCATCCTTGGGTTTGCTTACGCGGCCAGCGGCAACTCGATCCGGAACGTCGTTCCGTGGCCAACCTCTGAAGTGAAATCGATCGAACCGTTGTGTAGTTGCACAATGCGGAACGTGCTCGCCAATCCGATTCCGCTTCCTCCCGGCCTCGTCGTAAAAAACAATTGAAATATCTTTTGCCGGTTCTCCAGCGGAATTCCCTTCCCCGTATCCCCCACGGTGATTTCCGCCATCTCTCCCCGCCGGCTCAATGTCAACTGCAACAGGCCGCCAGCCGGCATCGCTTCCACCGCGTTCAGCACCAGGTTCAGGATCGCCTGCTTCAGCAGCGCCCGGTCCACGAACACTTCCGGAATCCCAATCGGAATCAACTGCGCCACCTGCACATTCGTGAGCTCCAACTCCGGCCGCGCCACTTCCAGCACTTCCTTCAACAGGTCCGCCAGTTGCGTCGGCTCCAGCCGCACATCCATCGGCCGCGAAAAATCCAGAAACCGCTTTACCACCGCGTCCAGTCGGTCGATTTCCGCGTCCAGCACGTGCACCGCTTGTTGCGCCGCGCCATCTGTTTCCGGCGGCAAGGACTCCTTCAAATTCTCCAGCCACAGCCGCATCGAGTTCAGCGGGTTCTTCACCTCGTGCGCCACGCCCGCCGTGATCCGTCCCACCGCCGCCAGCCGTTCGCTCACTTGCAATTGCGTGTTGATGCTTTCCAGCGAATCCAGGTCGCGCAGCGTGACCAGTGCGCCCATGCTTTCTCCTTCGCCCTGAATTTCCTGCACCGTCACGCCCACGCGCCTCTTGCCTTCCATTGTTTCCACTTCCGCCTCGGACGCCACCTCGTGCAGTTCATCCCCTTCCAGACGCAACGCCTCGTACAGCGGATGCTCCGGCGGGAAGATATCCGTCACGCGCCTTCCCAGAAAATTCGATGCCGGCGCTCCCAGGAATTTTTCCGCCGCCGGGCTCACCATCACCGCGCGCGCATCCCGCGTGAACAGGATCAGTCCATCCTCCAGCCCGGCCATCACCGAATTCATGTTTTCCCGCAACGAACTGAAAATCTCGTGCACGCCGCGCAACTGTTGCCCTACCTGCGTGATCTTGCGCCGCACCTGTCCTAGCTCGTCGGTGCTTTCCACTTTCTCTTTTGTGCTCGGTGTGGGCGTGTCGTACACGCCGGAAGAGATGCGCTCCAGTTGCGCCAGAATGTCCCGGATCGGCGCCAGCGCCGCCCCGCTCACCAGCGCCGCCAGTATCGTGGACAGCACCAGCGCCAACGCCACAATCGTCACCCAGCGCCGCAGCCGTGGCTGGATGTCCAGCAGCAACTGGGCCGTCGAAACCGACACCCGCACTTCCCCAAACGGCCGCCCTCTCTCGCTGAACGCATAATCCACTTCATAAATTCGCGCGGACTCCGCCAAAATCCGCACCTGCCTCACAAACGGGCTTTGCACTAGTTGGGCCAGCAACGGCTGCCGCGCCACCAATTTCCCCTGCAGCGACTCGTTGCTCGAGACGAACGCCACGCCTTCCTGGTCTACGATGGTCACTTCGGAAATAGGCCGCGATTCCGTGGCCGAGTGCAACCTCGCCGCCAGCCCTTCGCTGATCTCAAATGCTTTCTGCACATAATCGTGTGTTTCCTGCGGATCGCTCGAAGCCGGCAGCACCCCTTGATCCTTCGCATCTTCAATCGCGCGCTTCGCTGTTACGAACACCTCATGCGCCAGATCATTCGCTCGCTTGTCCGTGTCCTGCAGCACCTGCTGCATCAGCAATTCCAGGAACACCAGCGATAGCACCAGCGTCGACAGCAGCACCAGCCCTGTCATCACCATCGTCAATTTGGCGCGCAGCCCCAGCTGCATACCTTTTTACGGCTCCGTTTCCGCTCGTTCGCTGCCGTATTCCTTCAGCTTGTTGTGCAGCGTCTTTAGGCTCACTCCCAGCAACTCCGCCGCGCGCGTCTTGTTGTTTCCCGTGGCCGCCAGCGTCTGCACAATCAGTTCCTTCTCCATCGCGTCCACCGTTGTCCCGATTGGAAATTTGATAATGGAAAGATCGCTCGGGCTTTTCGCCGCCACTCGCCCGAACTCTCCCGGCAGGCTCGCCCGCGAAATCAAGTCTTTTTCGCTCATGATCGCTGCGCGCTCCAGGATGTTCCGCAGTTCCCGGATGTTTCCCGGCCACGTGTGGCTCATGAAAATGTCCAGCACTTCCGCGCCGATCCCGCGCACGCTTTTTCCGTGCTTGGCGTTGATGTCGCGCAGCATGTGCTCCGTCAGCAGCGGTATATCTTCCTTGTGTTCGCGCAACGGCGGCAGGTGGATGTGAAACACGTTCAGCCGGAAATACAGGTCCTGGCGCAACTGCCCGTTCGCCACCGCTTGCTCCGGGTCCTTGTTCGTCGCCGCAAGCACGCGCACGTCCACCGGTGTCTCCACCTTGCTTCCCAGCCGCCGCACTTTGTGGTCTTCCAGCACGCGCAGCAGCTTCGCCTGCGTCGGCGCCGGCATCTCTCCGATTTCGTCCAGCAGCAGCGTTCCGCCGTCCGCCAACTCGAAGCAGCCAATTCGCCGCTCCGCCGCCCCCGTGAACGCGCCCCGTTCGTGCCCGAAAATTTCACTCTCCATCAGGGTTTCGGGAATCGCCGAACAATTGATGGCCACAAACGGCCCGCCCGCCCGCGGCGAAAGCTTATGAATCGTGCGCGCCACCACTTCTTTCCCTGACCCCGTTTCGCCCGTGATCAGCACCGATGCCGAACTCGGCGCCGCCATCTCGATCACCCGCATCACGTCCTGCATCGGCTTCGTTGCGCCCACCAATTCCCCAAGCCGCCCCGCCTCCCGCAATTGCCTCTGCAATACCAGCAGGTTCTGCGCGTCGCGGGCCTTGCTCAATGCGCGGTCCAGCAACGCCCGCAGCACCGGCCCCTTCAACGGTTTTTCGATGTACCAGAACGCGCCAGACTCAATTGCCGCCACCGCGCGCTCCTCGCTTCCCTTCCCGGTAATAATGATCGACGGCACGTCTCTCAACTCGTCGCCCAACTGCTTCAGCAAATCCAATCCGTTCATGCCCGGCAATTCCACGTCCGCAATCACCGTATCCGGATGGAAATTGGAAAATTTCGCCAGCGCCTCTTCCGCGCTCGCCACGCCAAGCACTTCGTAGCCCCATCTCTGCAGCAACTGCTCGTAGCCCTTCCGCGCGTTGTCTTCGTCCTCGACAATCAGCACGCGGTCCTTGTGTTCTCCGGTTTCTACCGTGCGTACAGCCCGTGTCTCGTCTGCCATGCGGCTTCGCCTCGTCTGAATGAATACCACGAATGGAGCAACTTCGGGTGGGCGATTCGACTCTAACAAGCCCCTTCCGCGCTTGCAATCCTTGTAGCGCAGGGAGAGTCCGCGCTTGTCCGCCGTTTGCTGGCGGGAGCCCTGCGGCTTTTCTCCTGGGTCTTTCTCTGTAGCTCAGGCCTTCGAGGCCTGAGGTTTTTCTCCGCGTTTGCTCTCGTAATGGCCGGTCCCGCACGGTGGGATCGGTTCCTGAATTCTATTTTTGCGGTGCGGCAATCAAGAATGTCGGCGCGCCGACATGTGATGTTTTTTCCGCAAGTGTTGCAGGGACGGGGGTTAGGGGAAACGAGCTTTGTAAGTGTGAGAAGTGCAGGGGTTATAGGTGGTTTGGAATGAGATAGATGTGCATGTGTTGAAGATAGTGGGGTTAGGACGGTTTATTGCGCAAGTGTTGCAGGGAAAAGATTTGCTGGAGCGAAGTGAGGAATAAAGTTAGTGTCCAGAGTTTTTCGCACATTTGTTGAAGCATAGTTCTGATGGTGCTCGGCTCCCTCGAGGGGGAGCCGAGAGTTTTTGCGGGCGCGTTAATGCCGCTTCGCTCGCTTCGGACAAGCGGTTCATGTCCAGACACCTCCGCGTGCCCCATTTCGTGCCAGCCACATGTCGCAGTCTTGCTGGGACCATCAGCAACCGCAATCGGCAGCGCCGTAGGCACGCCTTTCGTGTCCGCCGTTTTCTGGAGGACGCACCACAATCTCCTACTCCCCCGACGGCGCCCCGACCGGTCCAACTGGGCATACAATGGTGACGTTCTGCGCGATCAATAGGGATTACCCAAACTGCCCTCGCAATCCAAGGAGGCTACATGAAATCGTTCCTGCTCGCTCTCGCCGTCGCCGTTCTTTTCGCTACGTTCGTCTTCCCCTATGCCCACCCAACCGTTTCCGCTTCTCCCAAAGCCACCGCCGACACCTTAAAGCAGCTCGAAGCTGAATTCATGAAAGCCGCAGCCGAAAAGGGTTCCGAGGGTTACATGTCCTATTACGCCTTAGATTCCGTGGAACTTCCCAACGGCGCACCCGCCATCCAGGGAAAGGCTAACATCGCCAAAACCATGGGCTTTCTCGACGACAAAAACAATCATCTTTCCTGGACCCCAGTTGGCGCCGATATCTCCGGCTCCGGCGATCTTGGCTACACCTACGGCACCTTCGAGTTCCGTTCCAAAGACAAAGACGGCAAGCCCACCGTCGAACGCGGAAAATACGCCAGCATCTGGAAGCTCCAGCAGGATGGCACCTGGAAAGTCGTCCTCGACATGGGCAATTCCGCCTCCCAACCGAACTAGTCACGCGCATCCCTTTGCGCATTTCTCTTCGTACGAGTCCAGCGCCGGAGGCGCGGCATACGCTAGCCCGGCCTGTGAAGGCTGGGACACCACCAACCACAATCAAGAGCGCCGTAGGTGCGCCACACTCTAGTTCGCAGCCCCCTTCGTCTCTATCGAAAGCAATTTCAGGTTCGGCCCGTCCAGCACGGCCAGCTCAGGTGTTTCCCCCTCGACAAAACAATATGCATGCAGCCGCTCACCGAGCGTGATCTTGGCAATTGGGTCTTCCATCTTCGCGTCCCAGATATAAACGAAGTATTTGACCCCAAAAGACCACATATCCATACTCGAATCCCACCAGCGCGATAAATCGCTCTCACGAGCCCTCTCTAGGGTCAGATACCGCCCATCCTTCATGACAGTTGCGGACCGCGTAGACTTGAACCCCGACGACTTCGGGATCATGTAGCGGGAGACGATCTTCCCATCGGTTTGGGCCACAACCACCTTCGTGCAATCTTTCTTGTCGCAAACTGGCCCAAAGACCTGCCCATTGATCAGGAAGTTAGAAGGGAGGAAAACGCTGTCTTCATTTTCCCCCATAGTTGCTCTTGAACTCGAAAAATCTCTCCATGATTCTCCAAATCTCCCAAGGAAGAACTTCTGTCGGTTTATCCACCGATTGCCCTGAGAATTCTGTCGAATTATCTGATGCCCCAACATCCCCTCATCGGAAATGGCCACTGCCCAAATTGTTTCCGCTTTGTCACTCCACTGCATGCCTAGTTCGAGGCTATCCGCTGCTAAAACCTGGTATTGTCGGCCATTGTCACTTTCAGCCTCTACAAGCAAGGTCCCGCCGGTTGATGACAGGTATACCTTAGGCGAGGAAAGGATTCCTTCTCGCCGCGACTGCTCCAAATCCATTCTTTTCAGTTCCTCTCCTGATGGAGAGAGCAATAGGAGAATTTCTTTTGGAATTTGCTTCGGCTTTTCGCTCGCCTTTCCCATGGGCTGAAGGAAAAGTAGAAAATTCCCCCGCGCCGTCGATCGAAGCACGGATGGGTACACGTCCCTCCACGGACCTCGCTGTGCGAGCAGTTTCCCGGTTCCCTTATCGAACACAAGCAGACGAACTTCCCACTGGCCCCGATATGATCCCTTGGTCAGAGGTGAAGAAGGGCAGCGCAATGCCACGGCCACGGTGCTTGCGCTGGCGGCGACACCTGCATGGACCCCCCAGTAGGCACCTTTCCACACCGTTTCGCCTATGCCAGTCGTGCGAAGGTCCACGGACCAAATTACATCAGGCTTTTCATCTGCAATCAGGCTGAATCCTGGCAGCATCGTCAACAGCAGAAGCATACGCGCGATTTTCACGTCCGCCCTCGATTTCCCCAGCAGGCTCCTCAGGGAACTTTCTTTGATCGTTTCTCCCCAGGCCTCCTCTCACCCTCCCGGCCCCAATCCTCGACTTCTATTATTATCTTGACAAGTTCTTCTACATGAACTATACTCTCCTTCGTGAGTATTTGTGTCCAACCGCCGGGCCCCGCCCCGTCTTTTCTTTTTTATGCTCCATTTCCCACGCTACGCTCCACCGGCCGATTACGGCAGCCCAATTCCACGTTCGTCTTTTCTTCACCGAGGCGTGCCGCTAACCCTCTCCAGAATCAACACTTTCAAATCTGTATGAAAACAATCAACTTCATCCACCTTTAGAATCAACACTTACAAAAAACAGGGGGGAGGGTCTACACCGTCATTCACCACCCACACTCCGCGTCCCTTACACACTTTCACTCTTACACTCTTACACTCTTTCACTCTTATACTTCCTAACTCCGAGCCTTCTCTATTCCTTCACAAGATACAACGCCCTCCCCAACTCCAATTCCATCTTCGCCCCCTTCGGCAAATCCAACTCCTGCCCCCGCCCCGCCTCGATCAGGTATGCCTCAAGCGCCCCCAGCGCTGCGGCCTCGGCTCCTTCTTTCGCGTTCTTGTCCTTCACGCCCTTCAGCGCACCCACCGCCGCGCCAGTCGCCGCCGCCTGTCCTGCATCCTTCTGCGAGCCGCCGCGCCCCTCGATCACGCCCTCCTGCGCCGGTCCGGGCTTGATGCTGTGATCACCCGGCACTCCCACAACGTCCGCCACGATGGGCAGCCTGCCAAACTTCGTGTGGATCTCGTCAAACGTCAGCCAAATCTTCGCGCGGCCCGTGAGCCCCGCCGGCTCGACGCGGCTGATGTGTCCCGTGATCTCCGCTCCCGCCGGCAGGTAGATTCCCTGCCCCGCCTCCAGCGGCTCCAGTGTGCGCACGCGAAATTCCTGGTTCTGTCGCGCCGCCCGCGTCGTCATCTCCTCCTCCAGCTTCACCAGGAACCGCGTCCCCGGCACCACGCCATACACCTCCAGCGGCAATCCACGCCGCTCCCCATCGGCCACGCGTCCCTCGGGAGCCTTCGCCGGCTCCTGCGTCTCCGCCACTGCCGGATCGCGGGCCTCTTGCGCTCGTCCAGCTCCGGGCATCCACAATCCTCCAGCCATTGCTCCCAACACCAACCAATTCCTCAGTTGTCGCTTCATAGCAAATTCCCCCTCCAACGGCGGGCACTGTCTCAATTGCAGGCGCGGGGCCACGTCAGGCAAACATGCAGTATTTGTAACTTTATGATTTACAAGGAGATGTTTAACTCCACCAGCCGCCTTGCAGCAGCCGCCTGCATGCCCGAACCTGCACCGGTGTCCGCAAAGGCTGGCAGCCTCCCTCCCAGTTCCCCGGCCGCAATTCGCCTGTAACTATCTTCTGCCTTTCGCCTCATATATTATGTTGCCCGGAATCACTCGCTTGGAGGAATCGCATCATCATGCTGATCCGCAAGGCACCCGATTTGACTTATGCCGATGTCACCCCGAAGTCGCTCTATCTCGATCGCCGCAAATTCCTCCGCGGCATGGGCATCGCCGGAGCCGCCACGCTAGCGGGAGCGCGCCTGTGGCTTCTGGCCTCCCCCAGCGCAAGAGCCTTCGCCGCCACAAAATTCGCCGGCCTGATCAAAAGCCCTTTCAGCACCACGGAAAAGCAAAACTCGTACAACGACGTCACCCACTACAACAATTTCTATGAGTTCGGCGTTGATAAATCCGATCCCTCAAAAAACGCCGGGAAATTTCAGACCTCGCCGTGGACCGTTTCCGTCGAAGGCGAAGTGAAAACGCCGCGCAAATTCTCCCTGGATGAAATCCTCAAGCTCGCCCCGCTCGAAGAGCGCATCTATCGCCATCGCTGCGTGGAAGCGTGGTCCATCGTCGTACCCTGGATCGGTTTCTCCTTCAGCGCGCTGGCCAAGGCGGTTGAACCCACACCGAAAGCCAAGTACGTTGCGTTTGAAAGCTACTACGATCCGAAGCAAATGCCCTGGGGCCGTTACGCGGGCATCGATTTCCCCTACGTCGAAGGCTTGCGCCTCGATGAAGCCATGAATCCCCTCGCGCTATTGTGCGTCGGCATGTACGGTGAATCGCTCCCCAATCAGGATGGCGCACCCGTGCGCATGGTTCTTCCCTGGAAGTACGGCTTCAAGAGCGCCAAATCCCTGGTAAAGATTCGCTTCGAGAAAAATGAGCCGCCCACCACCTGGAATCGCATGGCCTCGAATGAGTACGGCTTCTACGCCAACGTGAATCCCAAGGTGGATCACCCGCGCTGGAGCCAGGCGAAGGAACGCCGCCTCGGTGAATTTCTCAAGCGCGACACCCTGATGTTCAATGGTTACGGCGATCAGGTCGCCAGCATGTACAACGGCATGGACCTGCGCAAGAATTACTGAGCTCCGATCCTGACCATGCGCGCACTCCTCACCAGCAGATGGACCAAGGTTGTTGTCTTTGTTCTGTGCCTGATGCCGCTCGCCTCACTCGGCTGGCGCGCCTTGCACAACGATCTCTCCGCCAATCCCATCGAGTTCATCACGCACGCCACCGGCGATTGGACGCTGCGCTTCATCCTCATCACCCTGGCGATCACCCCGTTCCGCAAAATCCTGCGCCTTCCCGATCTCATCCGCTTCCGCCGCATGCTTGGCCTGTTCGCGTTCTTCTACGCCTGCTTGCACTTCACGACCTACATCTGGTTGGACAAGTTTTTCGATCTTGCGGAAATCTGGAAAGACGTAGCCAAACGCCGCTTCATCACCGTCGGCTTCACCGCGTTTCTGCTGCTGATTCCTCTGGCCATTACTTCCACGGCGGGTTGGATCCGCCGCCTCGGTGGCCGGCGCTGGCAGTTCCTGCATCGCGCCATTTACATCAGCGCTATCTGCGGCGTGATTCACTACTACTGGCTTGTGAAATCCGCGGTGATTCGCCCGCTCGCTTACGCCGCCATCCTCGCCGTCCTGCTCCTCTGGCGCCTGGCCGTAAAATACTGGCCCCAGCCGCAACCTGCCACCGCCAACTTGCAGCCAAAGCCGCAGCGCCCGCAAGCCTGACGGCGGCGCAATCAAATCCCTCAGCGTGCGGCGCTCGCCATCTCCGCCAGGAATTTCCTGATCCGCTCGAGCACTTCCGCGTACATCGCTTCGGTGACGCGCCCCGTCTGCGTATTCTGCTGGCTGGGGTGGTACATGCCAAACAATCGCGGCAAGCCCGCCACAATTTCCACTTCCGCACCGTGTGCAAATTTGTAAGCCGCGCGCGAGCTGATCTTACCATCCTGCTTCAGAATTTCCAGATACGCGTCCCACGCGATCTTCCCCAGCGCCAGCACCGCCGCGGGCCGCAAGATCTCCAGTTCGCGCCGCAAATAGCCGCGGCAATTCAGAATTTCGCGAGGCAGCGGTTTGTTGGCCGGGGGCGCGCAACGCACGGCCGCTGCAATATAAACATCATGCAGCCGCAATCCATCCTCGCGATTCTGCGAAGCCGGCTGATTCGCGAAGCCCGCTTTGTGCAGCGCCTTGTACAAAAAATCGCCCGACCGGTCGCCCGTGAACACGCGCCCCGTGCGATTCGCTCCATGCGCCGCAGGCGCCAGTCCCAGGATAAACAACTGCGCGTTGGGATCGCCAAAACCCGGCACGCCGCGTCCCCAATACTCCCACTCACGGTACGCCCGCCGCTTCTCGCGCGCCACCTTTCCCCGGTACTTCACAAGGCGCGGGCATTTCCGGCAGGCGCACACTTCCTCCGCCACAACGCGCAACGCCGCTTCGCGTTTCATCTAAACCCCTTCACTCCCGCCTCATTTGAAATTCTTCAGCACTTCCTCGTGCAGCAGGCCATTGGTGCTGACGAATCTGCCTTTGTAGATGCTGCGCTCGCCGTCCACTGTCGTCGCTTTTCCGCCCGCTTCTTCCACGATGATGCCCAGCGGCGCCAGGTCCCACGGCTTGGAGACCCAGTCCAGCGCCGCATCCACCGCGCCTTCCGCCACCAGCATGTGTTGCCAGAATCCGCCAAGCGAACGGCTGTTGCGCGCCGCGTCCGCAAACCGCCGAATCATCTCGCGCACCTCCGTGTCTTTGCTTGGCCCCGTGCCCGTTGTGAACACCATCGCGTCCGCCAGCCGCGCCACCTTGGACACCGCGATGCGATGGCCGTTGCGATACGCGCCCTCGCCGCGATACGCCCACCAGCGCGTGCCGCGGCCAAGTTCTGGGGCTGACACCAGGCCCGCCACAATCTCACCGTTTTCTTCAATTCCCATCAGCGTGCCGAACGTGGGAATGCCGCGCGAGAATTCCTCCGTGCCGTCGATGGGGTCAATGATGATCCGCGCGCGGCCGTTTTGTGCCGGAGCCTTCGCACTTTCCCCGCCCATCTCTTCGCCCAGCACATCCAGTGGCAGGCCGCTCGACGCCACCTTGGCTCGCGCCATCGCTTCTACTTCTTTGTCCGCTTGCGTTACCGCGCTGCCATCCCGCTTGCGTTCCACGCGCATCTCCGCCGCGCGGAAATATCTCACCGCGATCATGTCCGCCTCTGCCGCAATCGTTTCCAGCAATGCCTTGTACTTCTCCGCATATCCCATGAGATGGTCCTTTTCCTCGCGGCGCCGCAAATCTGTTCTTTGCAATCGCGCAGTGCTGCGAGTCGCCCGCCGCCGCCAACTCGCATTTGACACGCCCGCGCCGTCTCCCTAGCATACAAACTTATCCCTATGTCTGCCCATGCCAACACCGGAACCGTGCTGGACCGCATCATGGAATCCCGCCGCGCCTGGGTCGAGCACCGCAAGCGCGTCCTGCCGGAAGCCGCGCTGAAATATGGCGTGAAGGCGGCTCCTCCCGTGCGTGATTTTCCGGCCGCGCTTTCTCGCGAAGCCCTCAACATTCTCGCCGAGTTGAAGCCCGCTTCGCCTTCGCGCGGCGTTTTGCGCGATCCCTTCGACGCACCAGCCCTCGCGCAGACGCTTGAAGATGCCGGTGCTGCCGCTCTTTCCGTCTTGACCGAAGAAGAATTCTTCCACGGCTCACTGAAAAACCTGCGCGAGGCGCGGAGGAGCATAGCCCTGCCTGTGCTACGCAAGGATTTTATCTTTGATCCCTGGCAAGTGTGGGAAACGCGCGCGAACGACTCCGACAGCTTTCTTCTGATCGTGGCTGCGCTCGGCGATATTCAGTTGCAGGAATTGCTCGCTCTTGGGCGCGAACTCGGCATGGAAGCGCTGGTCGAAGTCCACACGCTCGAAGAACTCACTCGCGCGCGCTCCGCCGGTGCGCGTATTCTCGGCGTGAACAATCGCGATCTGAAAACTCTTTCGGTGCGCGTGCAAACTTCTTTTGAGTTGATTGAGCACATCCCGGACGATTGCATTGCCGTCAGCGAATCCGGCCTGCGCACCCACGACGATTTGCAGAAACTCCGCGCCGCAGGCTTCGACGCCTTCCTCGTCGGTGAACACCTCATGCTCGCCCCCGACCCCGCCGCCGCCCTCACGCAACTCCTTACTCCGCAGACCCAATAACCCAAGTTCGCGTACACTGTTCCTTATGGTCCGGGTCAAAATTTGTGGCATCACCAATCTCGCCGATGCACGGCTGGCCACCGAACTTGGCGCGCACGCCTTGGGCTTCAACTTTTACGAGAAGAGCCCGCGCGCGGTTTCTCCGGCCGATGCTTGGGAGATGCGGCGCAAGCTGCCGCCCTTCGTTAGCGCCATCGGCATCTTTGTGGATTGGAAGCCCAGCGCTGTCGTCGCGCTTGCCACGAGTTTGCGCCTGGACGCGGTGCAGCTTCACGGCAACGAGTGCACGCGTAATGTGGACGATTGTTCTAAGCGATTGCCGGTGATCAAAGCGCTTCACGTTGGCCCAGAGTTCTCGGAGAAGGAGTTCGCTCGTTTCCGCTCCGCCTCCGCATTCCTTTTGGACGCTGCGCCCGAAGAGAACAAACCAAAGCAATTCGGCGGCACGGGCAGAACCATTGACTGGTCGCTCGCCCGGGAACTTGCCGCCCATCATCGAATCATCTTGGCGGGCGGGCTGACGCCCGAAAATGTTGCCGAGGCGATTCGCACCGTGCGCCCCTATGCTGTGGACGTAGCCAGCGGCGTGGAATCCCGCCCCGGCAAGAAAGATCCCGGCAAGCTCCGCGCGTTCTTCGACGAAGTAGCGCGCGCCCAACGCGACATTCCCTGACGCGCCCGCTGGGACTCCGCGCAAATCCCAACTCGCTGTACAATACTTGCTCGACCCATGAGCACCCAACTCACCATCCCCGCCACCACGCCGGGACGCTTTGGCCCCTACGGCGGCCGCTATGTTCCGGAAACGCTGATGGTGCCGCTTTTTGAACTCGAGCGGGTATACGAACTGGCCAAGAACGATCCGGCGTTTCAAGCGCGGCTCCAGGATTTGCTGAAGAATTTTGCCGGGCGGCCCACGCCGTTGCAATTCGCTGCGCGCCTGACCGCGCAACTTGGCGGCCCGCGCATTTACCTGAAGCGCGAAGACCTGCTGCACACCGGCGCGCACAAAATCAACAACGCCATTGGCCAGGGACTGCTCGCCGTGAAGTTGGGCAAGCCGCGCATCATTGCGGAAACAGGCGCCGGGCAGCATGGCGTGGCTTCCGCAACCGTGGCCGCGCATCTTGGCTTGCAGTGCACCGTGTACATGGGCACGGAGGACATGGCGCGGCAGGCTCTGAACGTCGCGCGGATGCGCATGCTGGGCGCGGAAGTGATTGGCGTGGAATCCGGCAGCCGCACGCTGAAGGACGCCATCAACGAGGCCATGCGCGATTGGGTCACCAATGTGCGCACTTCGCACTATCTGCTGGGCTCGGTTTTGGGCGCGCATCCGTACCCCACAATGGTGCGCGATTTTCAGTCGGTGATTGGCCGCGAAGCGCGTGCGCAAATTCTGGAAGCCGAAAAGCGATTGCCCACCCATCTCTACGCTTGCGTTGGCGGCGGCTCCAACTCCATCGGGCTGTTTTACGAATTCCTGAAGGACGCCGATGTGAAGCTGGTCGGCATTGAAGCCGGCGGCCGCGGCAATGGACTCGGCGAACATGCCGCGCGTCTTGCCGCGCATCAGGGCTTCACAGGCGCGCGGCCCGGTGTGCTGCAGGGCACCTACACCTACGTCCTGCAAAACGAAGACGGCCAGATTGCCGCAACGCATTCCATTTCCGCCGGCCTCGATTATCCCGCCGTCGGCCCGGAGCATGCGTGGCTTGCGGATCAGCATCGCGCCGAATACGCCGCCGTCTCCGATCAAGCTGCGCTCGAAGCCGCGCAAATTCTTTCGCGCACGGAGGGCATCATCCCCGCGCTGGAATCCGCGCACGCCCTCGCCGGGCTCATCGAGCGCCTGCCGCAATTCAAGTCCAGCGACCTCGTCATCATGAATCTTTCCGGCCGTGGCGATAAGGACATGGATACCTACACGCGGCTGCTCGGGAAACTCACTTGAAGTCGTGTTCGTTCGGAACAATGCAACAGACTGAGGAACACAGAATTACGGATTCGAACCAAGGATTACGAAACGCGCAATGACCATTGCTCTCACAACTCGCATCGCCAGGCGTTTCGCGGATCTCCGCACCGCGGGCGAGCTTGGCATCGTCGCGTATATCACCGCGGGCGATCCCACGTTGAGTGCAACCTGCGACTACGCCCTGGCGCTGGCTGAAGCGGGCGCTGACGTCATCGAACTCGGCGTGCCCTTCAGCGATCCCCTGGCCGATGGCCCGACGATTCAGCGCGCCTCCGAACGCGCCTTAAAGTCCGGCACCACGCTTGCCGGCGTGCTTGCGCTTGTGCGGCAAATTCGCCAGTCGAGCCAGGTGCCGCTGGTGCTCTTCAGCTATTTCAATCCCATTCTCCAGATGGGCCTGAAAAGATTTGCGGCTGCGGCCGCGGAAGCCGGGGCTGATGGAGTGCTCGTTACCGATTTGACGCCGGAGGAATCGGCGGAGTATCGCCAAATCATGCAGGAGCATCATCTCGACACCATTTTCCTTGCCGCGCCCACCTCAACCGACGAACGCCTCGCGAAAATAGCTGCCTGCTCTTCGGGATTTCTCTACGTGATATCACGCACGGGTGTGACCGGAGCAAAGGACGCGATGCCCGACGATCTGCCCGCTCTCCTTCGGCGAGTGCGCGGATTCACTCAACTTCCCATCGCTGTGGGCTTCGGGATTTCGCTGCCAGTCCACGTGTCCGTTTTGGGCGGACTCGCGGATGCTGCCGTTGTCGGTTCCGCCCTGGTTTCTGAGATTGAGAAGGCGTCTTCGCCCGAAGCGGCAGCGGCAGCCTTGCGCGAACGAGTTCGCGCCCTCAAGCAAGCCGCGCGCCGCGGCCTCTCTCGCCGCGAGGCCACGCCATGAATCTCTCCGACTGGCGGCGCCGCATCGATGAAATTGACAAGAAACTCGTCGAGCTGCTCAACGAGCGTTCGCAATGCGCTTTGGAAACCGGCCGCATCAAGCAGGAATCGAACCTTCCGCTCTACCAGCCCGACCGCGAAAACGAAGTGCTGGCGAACGTCGAAAGCCATAACAAAGGGCCGCTCACCGACGCCGCGATTCGCCGCCTGTTTGAACGCATCATTGACGAGGCGCGTTCCGCCGAGCGCCTGGCCATGCATGGCGATCCACCTTTGGATGGGGATTCCAAGTGACGCCGCGCAGCGGATTTTCGTGTTGTCCTTTCCGAATTTCAGGAATTGAGGCCTAACCATCATGGTCATCATCATGCATGAAGGAGCCACCGACGAGCAGATCCAGCACGTCATTGACCGCGTGATCGCCAGCGGCTTTGACGTGCACCGCTCGACCGGCGCTTCTCACACCGTTCTCGGCGCCGTGGGCGTCCATCGCGATTTCGATCACCGCGATTTTGAGCTGCTGGAAGGCGTGCGCGAAGTAGTGCGCATCACGCAGCCATTCAAGCTGGCCAGCCGCCAGTTCAAGCCGCAGGGCACGATCATTGATCTGGGCCGCGGCGTGAAAATCGGCGGAAGCGAAATCGTGGTTGCGGCGGGCCCGTGCTCCGTGGAGACGCCAGAGCAGATCCACGCAATCGCGGAAACCGTTTCCAAGGCGGGCGCCAGGATTCTGCGCGCGGGCGCCTTCAAGCCGCGCACTTCGCCGTACGCTTTCCAGGGCCTGGGCGAAAAAGGCCTGCAGATGATGCGCGACGCCGCGGACAAGTTCAACCTGTTTGTGGTCAGCGAAGTGATGGATCCCTCGCAAATCCAGATGATGGGCGCGTATGTGGACATCTTTCAGGTGGGCGCGCGCAACATGCAGAACTATTTTCTTCTGCGCGCCCTCGGTGAAGTGCAAAAGCCGGTGCTGCTGAAGCGCGGCATGTCCGCCACGATCGAGGAACTGCTGCTGAGCGCCGAATACATTCTCAACGGAGGAAATTACAACGTCGTCCTGTGCGAGCGTGGCATCCGCACCTTTGAAACCGCCACGCGCAACACGCTGGATATCGCGGCAATTCCCGTGATTCAGAAACTCTCGCACCTGCCTATTTTTGCCGACCCCTCGCACGGCACGGGACGCCGCGACAAAGTGCCGCCCATGGCGCGCGCCGCCATTGCTGCTGGCGCGGATGGCTTGCTCATCGAAGTGCACAACGATCCCGACCACGCGCTCTCCGATGGCGCCCAGTCGCTCTATCCCGCGAATTTCGCGAAGCTCATGGACGAACTCCGCATCATCGCGCCTGCGGTGGGCCGCCGGCTGGTCTGACGCCCATGGCTCCGCATCTGATCCAGCGCGTCACCATCCTCGGCACCGGCCTGATTGGCGGATCGTTCGCCCTGGCGCTGCGCAAATATGCGCCAGACATGCACATCACCGGGTGGGATCGCGCGGAGGTCGTGCAACAGGCGCAAAAAAGCGGTGCGCTCAACGAAGGCTTTTCCGATTCGCTGGCGCCTGCCTTGCACAACTCCGATCTCGTCTACATCGCGTTGCCTATCGGCACCACGCTTGACCTGCTTTCGGAAATTGCGCGACACTCCCCCTCGCACGCGCTGGTTACGGACGCTTCCAGCACCAAGCAGCGCATTACGCAAGCTGCCGCAGAACTTTTCCCTCAGGATGGCGGGCCGTACTTCCTCGGCGGGCATCCGATGGCCGGGCGCGAACTTTCCGGCTTTGAGCATGCCGACGCGGACCTTTTCCGCAACGCCACGTATGCGCTGACGAGCGACACGGGGGAAATCCGCGATCCGCGCGTCGTTGCTTTTGTCAAGATTCTGGGGAAAATGGGCGCGCGTCCGGTGTGGCTCGGCGCGAAGCAGCACGATTACGCTGTCGGCCTGGCCTCGCATCTCCCGCAGCTTGCGGCTGTGGCGATGGCTTCGTTCCTCTACGATCGCCTGGACGAAAACGGCCTGCCGATTACTCTGGCGGGCCCCGGCTTGCGCGATTCGCTGCGCCTTGCGGGCAGTCCCTACAGCACCTGGCGTGACATTATCCTCACAAATCGCGAAGTGCTCTCCGTCGCGCTCGACCTCTTCGCCCGCCGCCTCGATGACCTCCGCGAACGCCTCGGCTCCCGCGAACTCGAAGCCGACTTCGACGCCGCCAACGAACTTTACAAACTCCTGCGCAGTTTGTAGCCACAATTGCAGTCTAAGCCCGCCCTAGAGCTTGGCCAGTTTGAGTTCGAGTTCGCGGAGCATGAAAACGTCTTCGCGGTTGTAGGCAAGTAGCTCACCTCGCAGTTCTTCGTCGCCCGTTTTGACATACGCCCGGAATGTCTCCATGGCCCAGGCGCCTTCGCGGTCTGGGAATTGCCGCCGAATTCCCAGTTTTTGTTCTACCTTTTTCAGGCCGCCATACAAGTTGCGTTTCCAACATTCCGGGCAGAGATCTAGATGTTGATATTCCTTGTCGAGGACGACGCCTAACTGCGCGGCAATCACGGGAAAATCGAAACCGACTCTTTGCTTGATGGGATCGGGGATGGAGCGTCCGTTATAGGTCACGATTTTCTTGGTGCCCTCAAGTGCCTTGACGAGTCTCGCTTTCGTAACTTCCTTATCGAAGAGTTGCACAAACATATCGCTTTCATGGTCTAACAGCCTGACGCCGAGAACCGTGATCAGGTGATTCTTGGAGTCGCGGAAGAATCGATCGTCATTGCTCGTGAACTGCCCAACGTAGTTCGTTTCGATATCCAGATAGGCTACTTTCATGGCTACTCCTGTAGGACCGACGATAGCACCGCGCGGAATAGGACCTCAAGGTCAGAGGGAGCGAATGGCATCCGTTGCACGCGCGGATTCGTTTGGAGAACAATTCCGTAATTCCGGATTGTCCGCCAACTAGAGTAAACTCCTCGCAGAGTTTTCCGTTATCGCGTGAGGACAGAATTTGGACAAGCGCATTGCATCTCCGGACGACGCCATCGCCAATCTTCGCGACGGTATGACTATCCTTATCGGCGGCTTCGGGCTTTGCGGTATTCCCGAAAACCTGATCGGTGCGGTGCGCCGCAAGGGTACGAAGAACCTCACCATCGTCAGCAACAACGGCGGTGTGGAAGACTGCGGCGTCGGCGTCCTGCTGCAAAACCGCCAAGTCAAAAAGATGATCTCCACGTACATCGGGGGGAATAAGCAATTCGAGCAGCTCGCGCTCAGCGGTGAACTCGAAGTGGAATTGAATCCCCAAGGGACTCTCTCCGAACGCTTGCGGGCGGGTGGCGCGGGCATTCCGGCGTTTTACACTCCCACCGGCTTCGGGACGGTGGTCGCCGAAGGCAAGGAGACCCGCGAATTTGGCGGCCGCATGTACGTGCTGGAACGCGCCCTGCGCGGAGATTTTGCCTTCGTCAAGGCGTGGAAAGGCGATCGCTGGGGCAACCTCGTGTATCGCAAGACGGCGCGCAATCTCAACCCCATGATGGCCACGGCCGCGGACTTCGTTATCGGGGAAGTGGAAGAACTTGTCGATCCCGGGCAGATTGATCCCGATTTTGTGCACACGCCGGGCATATATGTTGATGCGATTTTTCAAGGGACGCACTTCGAAAAACGCATCGAACAGCGCACCGTGCGCAAATCATGACGCCGCGTGACTATCCACTGAAATCGAGAGGCGGCGAATCATGCCCGTGAAATACTCGCTGCAAGAACTTCTAACCACGGACGAACCTGCTTGGCCGCAGGTTGAGAGTTGGGTGAGGGAATCTCGCATTCCTGTGGCGGTTCTGCCCCCGGATGAGCAGCAGCGGCGACAGGCCCTTCTCGAAACGCAGGTCACACTTCGTAGCCCAATGGGTGCCGTTGTTTATCACACTGGGGGACTATTGATAGATCACGGGTGGCTTCGACTACTTGGGTCAGGCCATCCGAAGCTTCCTCGCTCGCTCCCCTCTTGGAATCGAGGTCGTTCCGGTACTGCAGAGGGCAAGTCTCTGGGATTTTTTCTCATTGCTGACGATGTCTTGGGTGGTTTTTATGCGCTGAACGGTGGCGCCTTTGGCCCAGGCACCGGTCAGGTTCTCTACTTTGCGCCTGATACACTCCGTTGGGAGTCTATGAACGGCATGGGGTACAGTCAGTTCCTAGTTTGGTCCTTGAGCCCAAATCTGAAACTTTTTTATCAACGTATGTATTGGGATGGCTGGGAAGCGGAAGTCTCTTCTATGAAGGGTGATGAGGCGTTTTCGATTTACCCTTTCCTCTGTACGGTTGAAGGAAAAAACATCGCCAAGTGTTCACGCAAACCTTGCCCGGTTGGCGAGATCTTTTCGTTGAATGTCCTGGAACTTCCGAAGCAGCTTCAATCTCGATCGGAGTGATGCCCATGGCCTTGACGGACGACCAAAAACGCGAACGGATTGCCAGGCGTATCGCGCGTGAACTGCGCGACGGCTATTACGTCAATCTGGGAATCGGGGTTCCCACGCTCATTGCCAATTTCATTCCCGACGGCATGGACGTCGTCATGCAATCGGAAAACGGCATGCTCGGCGTCGGGCCGTACCCGCTCGAATCCGAAGTTGACGCCGACCTCGTCAATGCCAGCAAGGAAACCGTCACCGAAATCCCGGGCGCCTGCTATTTTTCCTCCGCGGATTCCTTCGCCATGATTCGTGGGGGCCACATCGACCTTACCGTTCTCGGGGGTCTTCAGGTGGATGAAAAGGGGAATCTTGCAAACTGGTCCATCCCCGGAAAAATGTTGAAGGGCATGGGCGGCGCGATGGATCTGGTGGCGGGCGCCAAGCGCGTGTTCATCGCCATGGAACACGCTACGCGCGACGGCAGACCCAAAATCCTGAAGAGATGCACGCTACCGCTGACAGGAGTCGAAGTGGCGAATCACATCGTCACGGAGCTTGCCTTCATTGACGTGACGCCCGCAGGGCTGCTGCTGCGCGAACTCGCCCCGGACGCCACCCTCGAGCAAGTGCAGTCGCTGACGGAGCCGAGGCTGCTGTTTCTGCCCCACGGTCCCGCGCCAATGCTTGTCTAGCTGCCGATTGCGGGAAAGCCATCGTGAAAAAAGCCGCTGCCCAATCCGGCAAGACGAAAACGCGGAGAGGACGCCCTCGTCCCAAGCTCCTAGCGATCAGCGAGGAGATGCGCCACTGGTCGGCCATGCTGGAAACCGAGATGCGTTCGTGGCCGAATGTCACTACCAAGCCCATGTTTGGTTTTGTGTCGTTCTATCGAGCGGGAAAGATTTTCGCCGCCATTCCGCGCACGCGGGGTTTCGGCACGGCCGCTTCCTTTATCCTCAAATTCGATCCCATGCCTCCCACCCTCTTTCAAAAAGCGAAAAATGATTCGCGCCTCGACACTTCTACACGCATCCCCGGCAAGGGCTGGTTTTCGTTCGCACTGACTTCCGAGGCAGATCTGCGCGACGCGCTGTGGTGGCTCAGCCACGCCTACGAATCCGCTAAAGGTCGTGCTCGGTGACAAGCTCGCGTCTCGTTTTCGACACTCTCACGGCTTCTCTCTCCCACGTTCGCAGCCCATGCGGTAAACTAAACAAATTCATTGCCAGAAGGCACATATGAAACCCGACTCGATCGTCATCATCAGCCTGCACTCGCCCAAGGAAAAGATCTGGGGCATCCTGATTGACCTGAACACCAGCGGCGTAACCATCCGCGGCATTGATCTCAACTCCTTCGATCATTTCGTCAGCCAGATCAACCAACTGGATGCCGAGCGCGTCGGCCTGCCCACGGTGTTTTTCCCCATGACGCGCGTCGAACGCATCTTGCTGGACGAGCCTTCCGGCTCGATTCCTTCCATGGCTGAGATTTTTGAACGCAAGATCGGCCGCACCCTGACCGATTATCTCGCCCAGTTCGCCTGATCTGGGATATCCTGACAGCCAATGAAAGTCCGCATCTGGACGGTACCCAATCAGATCACTTTTTTGCGCCTCGGCTTTTTGCCGTTTTTTCTGGTCCTCATTCTCTATGAGGAATACCGGTGGGCGCTTCTGGTGCTGGTGTGCGCGGCGCTGACCGATGCTGTTGATGGGCTGCTGGCGCGGCGGCTGGATCAAAAATCGGCGCTGGGCGCGTACCTGGATCCCATTGCCGACAAGCTACTGCTCTCTTCTTCATTTGTGGCACTGGCAATGGAAAAAAAGATCCCCTGGTGGCTGGCGATTTTCGTTTTGAGCCGCGATGTTCTGATGCTCGTGGTTGCCGCCGTCATACTGGTGATCCAGGGCTACCGGCCATTTCCCCCGAGCCTCCTGGGCAAAGCCACAACGTTTTTTGAGATTGCGCTGGTGTTTTTCACGGTGCTGGCCGCGGCCTATGGCAATGACCGGGTGAGCCTGCTCTCGCACTATCTGGGGTACATGGTGGCCGCATTTGTGATCGCTTCAGGCTTCCATTATTCCTTCGTTGTCGCCCGCCGGTTGCACTTGTCGTAGACAGCCGACAATGGCTCTGCTGGCCCTGCCAAGATTACAGTTTAGTGGCGCACAGTTAACCGCAAAAGCGGCGGCAAGCCGCCGCACTCCAAATTAGTGAAGCAGGGGACGAATGCGGCGCAGCGCTGCGGCAAATTGATCGGCATTGTAGGAGGAAGGATTTTCGAGCTGCTGAAATAGCGCGTTGATTGCGGCGCGCACTTCGGCGGCATCGGCGGGATTTGTGTCTTTGCTGTAGGCAATGTACAGCGAATCAAGCGCCATGGCGGCCTGCTCCGCGGCGCGTTCGTCGGAAATAGCGATGTTTTCCGCGTCGTCGGTGATGCGCTGGAGCATGCGCAGCGTGATGGCCTGATCGTATTGCATTGAGGAAAGGCGCTCCGCGATGTGTTGAGCCAGCGGGGCCGCAGCCGCGGCGGCGTCCGCGACGATGCGGCGGTCGGGATTCAGCTTGCTCATTTCCGTGGAGACGGTCAGGAGTTGCCGGTCGAGTTCCTGCCCGTTCACGGAATCGATTTGTTTGGCCAAGAGGCGAAACACCGCATAACGTGAAGCGTTCCACGCGGGATCACCCGGGCGGCGGCCTTCGTAGCCATGCTCCTGGCGCCAGCTATCTTTCGCCGCGCCTAGCGAGTGGTGGCAGGCGAAGCAGGAAAGTTCGGCGTACTCCGGCCAGGGATCTTTTTTGTCAGCACGTTCGCCGCGGGCGCGCCACGCCAGGCGATCCATCGAAGCGCTGAGTTGCACAGCCTGGCCCGTGCTCCAATCACGCACGCCAGCCCACGCCGCTTCCTCCACTGGCTTTCCGGGAGCGGATTCGCGGGGCACTTTCCAATGCCGCGGCATGACCGCGGAAAAGGAGTCCAGCTCAAAATACAGATCGGGATGCCCGGCGGCGATCATTTCGTGGTCCACGAATTTTTCTTTTGTGCCAAGGTGGCATTCCAGGCATTTCTGCGTGCGGTGAATGATGTTGCGCGTATCTTGCATGCCTTGAGCCAGCGATTTTTCGTGCGGCCAATCGCGCGTGGTGTGCGGCCCGAGCCAAGCCGACGCGGGGCCGTGGCACGATTCGCAGGAAACGCCTTCTGCAATTTCAAACGGACGCCCGCGCTGCTCCGGAGTGGTATAGAGCGCGTGGCACACCAGGCACTTGGGCGATTCTTCCGCCTTGCCGCCGAGTTTCAGGATGCGCGCCATGCGTTCGCCAACATCGCCAGTAAGCGCTTGATATGCGCGGCTGTGCTTATCCTGCAAAATCCAGGTGGAATATTCGTTCTGAAGAACGCGGCTGCCGGCAACCGGCTTGACGCTGCCGTGGCAACTGGTGGCCGCGCAGGAGCCCGGGCCGATGTACTTGATCGGCTCCGGGGTATCCGTGGCCGCGGAATCCGCCGCAGCTATGAAAAGAAAAGCCCCCGCGAACAGAAGCGCGAGGCACGAGTATCGTTTGTGGCGGTGAATTCGCATGCGGTGAGACGCGAAACGTCTTTTCGCTTATAGCTTCGCTCCGCCCGCAAGTCAACCGGAAGCGTTGGCTTTTTGGGGGCATTGCGCGAAAAGACAACGGGCGGCGCTTTACTTCCAGCCGCCCTGCCCCTACTATGCGTCAATATCCTGGACCCCGAAGCGCGCCGGGGCGAGCGGCACGAGCAGCGCAGTTTCGCGAGAGACTCCACCGTGATTTTTGACGAACTGCGAGCCATCCAACTGCGCTATGGGTACCTGCCAAAAGCGGAGTTGCAGGCACTTTCCCAGCGCACGCAGACACCCCTTTACCAGATTCACAGTGTCGCCAGTTTTTATCCGCATTTTCACCTGACCCCGCCTGCGAAGGCGGAAATCCACGTTTGCGCGGACATGAGCTGCCACCTGAATGGCGCTTGCGAGCTCCGCGCCGAGTTGCGGCGGCGCTTTGCCGGGGCCCGGCCCGAAGATGTTCAGATCAAGGATGTAAGCTGCCTGGGACGCTGCGATCAGGCGCCGGCAGTGGCCATCAACGACCAGATTTTCGCGGATGTGACGCCGGATCGCGCCGAAGACCTGGTGCGGCGAGCCATCCGAGAAGACGAGTTACGCGCCGAGCAGCCGCAAGAAGGCCGCGTGGCTTGCGCTTCCGATCCTTATGGCGAAGGCGAAAAGTATGGCGTGGTGCGGCGGCTGATTGCCACAAAGGATTGGGATGGCGTGCTGGCCACACTGAAAGAAGCGGAACTGCGCGGATTGGGCGGTGCGGGTTTTCCGACTTCAATGAAGTGGGACCTGGTGCGCAAACAGGCTGACCCGGTGAAATACATCGTGTGCAACGCCGATGAGAGCGAGCCGGGCACGATCAAGGACCGCTTCATCCTGAGCAACCTGCCGCACCTGGTGATCGAAGGGATGCTGATTGCCGGGCTGATTACGCGCGCCAAGAAAGGCATTCTCTATATCCGCCACGAATATCCGCTGCAAGAAGAGATTTTCGGCGAAGAGCTGCGACGCTGCACTAGGGCGGGGCTTCTGGGAAAAAAGATTCTTGGGAGCGAATTCGATTTCGATTTGGAGATTTTCGTGAGCCCCGGCGGGTACATTTGCGGCGAAGAAAGCGCTTTGATCGAAGCGATCGAAGGGCATCGCGCGGAACCTCGCAACAAGCCGCCCTTCCCCGGGCAAGTGGGTTTGTGGCAAAAACCCACGGTGATCAATAACGTCGAAACGTTTGCGAATGTGCCGCAGATTCTGGCGCGCGGGGTGGAGTGGTACAAAACCGCGGGCGTCAACGGTTCGCGCGGGCTGAAATTTGTTGGCGTGAGCGGGCACGTGGCGCGGCCCGGTGTGTTTGAAGTTCCCATGGGCACGCCGATGCGCGAGGTGATTTTCCAGCACGCCGGCGGAATTCGCGGCGGACGCGCGTTGAAGGCGTTTGCGCCATCGGGGCCGTCCTCCGGCTATTTGCCGGCTTCGCTGGTGGATGTGCGGCTGGATTTCAAGGCGCTGGCGGAGGCCGGGTCGATGCTGGGCTCCGGGGCGATTGTGGTGTGCGACGACACGACGTGCATGCTGGACATGGCGCTGACCGCCGTGCGTTTCTACCGCAACGAATCGTGCGGGAAGTGCGTGCCATGCCGCATGGGCTCGCAAAAGATGGTGGAATTGCTGGCGTCGTGGACGCAGGGTGGCGTGAGCGAGGCGCAGTATCGCGCGGACCTGGCGCTGCTGGAGGAATTGTCGCAAGCCATGAGCCTGACTTCGATTTGCGGGCTGGGGCAGATAGTGCCGGCGCCGATTCAATCCGTGTTGAAACATTTCCGGGCAGAGGTGGATGCGCACGTGTTGGGCGGGAAATGCCCGAGTGGGATTTGTTTTTCGGAAAGCGCACGGATGCCGGAATTGGCGCGGGTGGGGATACGGCCTTAAGAGAAAAGATTTAACACAGCGGGCACAGAGTTAAGAGCGCAGAGGTCGCGGAGATGCCGAGGAGATGAAACAGCCTGAGTTGAAGAGATGATACGGAGATCATGAGCACGACGGCTACAAACGCGGGACTGGTGGAACTGACGATCGACGGCAAGTTGGTGCAGGTGCCTGCCGGAACGACCGTCTACGATGCCGCGCGCGTGCATGGCATTGCGATTCCCACGCTCTGCCATTTGCAAAATCAGACGCCCGTGGGCGTGTGCCGGTTGTGCGTGGTGGATACGGGCGCGCGCGTGCTCTCGGCGGCGTGCGTGCGGCCGGTCGAGCCCGGCATGAAGGTGTTCACGAATTCGGAAAAAGTGCTGACGGCCCGAAAGACGTTGTTGGAATTGTTGATGGCGGATCACCCATCACCTTGCGCGCGGCAGGAACATTCCGGCGATTGCGAACTGGAGACATTGGCGAAGGCGGCGGGAGTTGGCACGCCACGATTTGCACGCCGCACCATTTCGCGCGGCGAGGATGATTCGTCGTTGGCGATTGCCGTGGATCACGATGCATGCATCCTGTGCGACCGCTGCATTCGCGGCTGCGACGAAATCAAAAACAATTTCGTCCTGGGCCGTATGGGCAAAGGCTATTCCACGGGCATTGCGTTCGACCTGAATTCGCCAATGGGCGATTCCACGTGTATTTCCTGCGGCGAATGCATGGTCTCCTGCCCGACAGGCGCACTGACGAACAAAGGCGTGGCGGGCACGGCGATTGCCGCGGGCCGCGATGCGCAGAGCCTGACGGCGGAGGAACTTCACAAACTGCCGGTGTTCGCGGGCGTTTCCGGCACGTTCCTGGAGCTGAATCGCGGCGCCATCGTGAAGCGGCGCTTCCGCAAGGGTGAAGTGATCTGCCGCGAAGGCGAATTTGGCTCGACCGCGTTCTACATTCTGGAAGGCAAAGCGCAGGTGGCCATCGCCACGCCGATTGCCCACGTGAAGACGCAAGGGGGCGCGCATGGATTTTTCAAACGCCTGAGCAGCGTGCTGGTGGGGCGCGAGGAGGACAAGCGCGAGGAAGAAGCGCGCGACCGCACTATCCCCATTGATGCGTCCGTGGACCTATCCTACGGCAATCCGGTGGCAGAGCTCGGCCCAGGTGATCTGTTTGGCGAAATGACGTGCATGAATTTCTATCCGCGTTCGGCTACGGTGCGCGCGGAAAGCGATGTCGTGGCGTACGAGATGTTGCGCAACGTCCTTGACATCATGATGAAGAACAAAACGTTTCGCGCGCAGATCGAGCAGAACTACCGGCGGCGCGCGCTGGAAACGCACCTGCGCGGCGTTCCCATGTTCGCGGATCTTTCGCCGGACTTCATCGAACACTTGAAGGAAAGCGTGGAATTGGTGCGTTACGCGCCGGGGCAAGTGATCGCGCGGCAAGGCGAAGCGGCGGACAGTTTCTACCTGGTGCGTATCGGCTTCGTGAAAATTTCCGAGGAGTATCCCGGCGGCGAGCTGGTGCTGGCGTATCTTTCACGCGGCGATTATTTCGGGGAGATCGGTTTGCTGGGCGGCGGCGTGCGCACGGCAACTTGCACGGCGCTGGACCACGTGGAAGTGGTGAAGATATCCGGCGGCGATTTCCGGCAGATGGTGGAGCGATTCCCCAACGTGCGCGCGGGCCTGGAAGCGGTAGCGGCAGAACGGCGCGCGGCCAATGCGCAACGCATGCAGATGGTGCACAGCGTGCCCATCGAGCAGTTCCTCTCGCAAGGACTGATGGAAGCGCAAAGCCTGCTGATTCTGGATTTGCAGAAGTGTACGCGCTGCGATGCCTGCGTGAATGCCTGCGCCGATGCGCACGACGGCGTAACGCGACTGGTGCGCGAAGGATTGCGCTTTGAGAATTTCCTGGTGGCCACGTCCTGCCGGCAGTGCCGCGATCCTCTATGCATGGTGGGCTGCCCTGTGGGCTCGATACGGCGGCGCAATTCACTCGAGGTGATTATCGAGGATTGGTGCATTGGTTGCGGCCTGTGCGCGCGGAATTGCCCCTACGGCAACATCAACCTGCATCCGTTTGAAGTGAAGGCCGAAGACCCAGAGAATGCGGGACGGCGCAAAGCAGTGGTGCAGCAGAAAGCGACTTCGTGCGATCTGTGCACGCATCTGAAGGAACCCAGTTGCGTGTACGCCTGCCCGCACGACGCCGCGCACCGCGTCGATCCACGCAAGTTTTTTGCCGGTGTGATGGGACAGGGGCAGAAGCAATGAGGGCGGCGCGATGAGGATGGACGCGACACAACGCGGCTGGGCCTGGCTTTCGCTGGGGATTTTTGTGGCGAGCGCCCTCGTGTATGCGTTGTATGCATTAAATGCGCCCTCGGGACTACGTGGCGGCAGTGCGATAGGGTTGGCGTTCGGCATTGCGGGCTTCGCGTTCATGATTTTTGCGGCGCTGCTGGGAGCGCGGAAGCGCGTGCCGACTTGGCGGCTGGGCCGCGCACAAACCTGGATGCGCGGGCACTTTTGGCTGGGGTTGCTCAGCCTGCCGCTGATTCTGTTTCACGGCGGCTTTCACTTTGGCGGAACGCTTACGCGCGTGCTGATGTGGCTGCTGCTCGTCACCGTGGCGAGCGGCTTGTTTGGCGCGGTGCTGCAGCACTACGTGCCACGGATGATGACCACGGATGTACCACTGGAAACGATCTACGACGAAATAGCGAATGTGCGCAATTCCCTGCGCGAAGAAGCCGACCGGGCCGTGGAAGCGTTGTGCGGCTCGCTGGGACTTGCGAAGCGGGACGATGCTGAGGAAATGCGCGCGGGGGGATTCACCGCCTTGCGGCCCATTGCAGCTGCGGCCGTACCCTTGCGAACTTCCGCGGCGGTGAGCGCGGGTGCGAGCGCTGCGGTGGCTGCCGCGCCGGAAGTGGTGCTGCTGAACGCGGAGCAGGGCGCGCCGCTGACACGTTTTTACATGCAGGAGATGCGCGTGTTTCTGGAAGAGCCGATGCGCCGCGGACAGCGCCTGGGCGATGCGGAGAAAGCAAAGAGCGCTTTCGCGGGTTTGCAAACGCTGCTGCCGGCCACCGCGCAGGAAACGTTGAAGGAACTCGCGGAGATTTGCGACGAAGCGCGGCAACTGGTGCGGCAGGAACGCCTGCATCACTGGCTGCATGGCTGGCTGTTGCTGCACATTCCGCTTTCGCTGGCGCTGATCTTGCTGGGCGCGATGCATGCGGTGATGGCATTGCGGTATTAGACGAAGTGGCGAGTGGCTAGTGGCGAGTAAGAAGGGCAGAAGATTCAACACATAAATCGGAAGGGAAGAGCGAAGAGGTCACAGAGAAGAAGTGGCGAGAACACGCACAACGAAGAAGCTGGCGCAACGCATCGACCTGAATTACTTCAAGAGGCCGACGCCCTACAAACGCGTCAAGCTGTGGCTCTGCGTGCTCGTACCGCTGCTGGCGCTTGTGTGGATCGCCTGGCGCGGCTTCTCCCGTGATTCGCGCGTCTATTCCAGCGGCCGCATGAGCGAACCGCACGCCGTGCTGGAGAAGCAGTGCGCAGCGTGCCACGTGCGGAAGGCCGGTGAGTATTCGGCCTACGCATTGGACAGCGCGTGCCTGGGCTGCCACGACGGCCCGGTTCATCACGAGAACCAAGTGGCGGCAGCAGTGCCCAGTTGCGCGACCTGCCATGCGGAGCATCGCGGACGGATCAACCTCAGCGCGGCGAGCAATCAAAGTTGCGCCGAGTGTCATGGAAGCCTGAGAGTGGCGAGTGGCAAGCCCCACTACGTGACGCAGATTCGGAGTCTAGAAGACGGGCACCCGGAATTCGCGGTCTTAAGGAATGGCGCGAAAGATCACGGGACCATTCTCTTGAATCACGCGATTCACATGAAACCCATCCGACGAGGGCCGAACGGGCCGATTGTGCAATTGGAATGCGGAGATTGCCACCACAACTACCAGACGGGATGGCAGTACGCCGCGACGCAATATCCAGTGGCGCCCAGTTATCAAGTGAATCCAGGCACTCCGATGGACAATTTGCCGTGGCCTCTGCCTGCCCTCAAACCACGCGCGCCAAGCAACTTCCACGAACGGATGCGGCCGGTGGAATTTGCGCGGGCTTGTTCAGGGTGCCATTTGCTGACGTTTGACAAGCGATTCGACGAAGGCGTGCCACATGACAAGCCGGAAGTGGTGCATGCGTTCCTGCTGAAGAAATTTCAGGAGTACATCGCCGCGCATCCGGGTGAAGTACGCGTCGTACGCGATCCCAGCCGCGATCTGACCGGGAGACCATTGCAACCGGAAGTGCGTATTTTGACGCCGGCTCAGTGGGTCGCGGAACGCACGGCGGATGCAGAAGAGTTGTTGTCGCGAAAAACCTGCAAGCAGTGCCATGTGTACGAGGCGCCTGCAGATAATGCAGTTGTCCGGATTCCTACTGGCAACGAATCAGAATCGGAAACGGTTGGAACACTCCCCGATATCGCCCCGGCGAAAATCACAATACGCTGGCTGCCGCAAGCGAAGTTCGATCACGATGCGCATCGCAGCTTCACGTGCACGAGTTGCCATGCGAAGGCGCTGAGCAGCACGGAGACGAGCGATGTGCTGGTGCCGGGGATTGAAAATTGCAAGACGTGCCACGCGCCGGGGCCGGAGCATGCTGAGTCGCGATGCTTTGAGTGCCACACCTATCACAATTGGTCGAAGCGGAAAGAAGTGAAACCGACGTTTACTTTGCCTGAGTTGCAGAAGAGTGGGAGATAGGACCGACGGTTCGCGCTCGCGCTTCGCTGCGGGATTAGGCGATAGAATAGCAACCGTAAAAGCGGCGGCAAGCCGCCGCACTCCAAAGGTCAGCGGTTGACCAGGGACATCATGGCCTCGGGATAGCGCAGGCCTGCGGCTGCTCCCTTGGGGGCTACTTCTTTGATTCTGCGCAGGTCCTGGGCGTTCAACTTTACCTGCAACGCGCCAACATTTTCTTCCAGGTATTTGCGACGTTTCGTGCCGGGGATGGGAATGATGTCTTCGCCCTGGGCCAACAGCCAGGCCAGCGCAAGCTGCCCCGCTGTGCAGCGATTCTCCCGGGCGAGCGCTTCCACGCGAGCAACAAGATCCAGATTCTTCTGGAAATTTTCGCCCTGAAAACGAGGAGAGAGCCGACGGTAATCATCCGCTGCCAAGTCCTCGAATTTCTTGAATTGCCCGGTGAGGAAGCCGCGCCCGAGCGGGCTATAGGCGATGAACGCAATGCCGAGTTCCCGCGTGGCGCTCAGCACTTCGTCTTCCGGATCGCGCGTCCACAAGGAATACTCCGTTTGCAGCGCAGCGATGGGATGAACGGCGTGCGCGCGGCGAAGTGTGGCCGGCGACGCTTCGGACAGGCCGAGGTAGCGCACCTTGCCTTCGTGGACGAGCTGCGCCATGGCGCCGACGGTTTCCTCGATGGACGTTTCGGGATCAACACGGTGCTGGTAGTAAAGATCGATCACTTCAACGCCCAGCCGTTTCAGGCTGGCATCGCAGCAGGCGCGCACGTATTCCGGCTTGCCGCTCACGCCGCGCACTTTTGGGTTGGAGCGGTCACGCACGATGGCAAACTTGGTGGCCAGAAACACTTTCTCGCGGCGATCGCGAATGGCCTGGCCGACAAGAATCTCGTTGTCGCCGTAGCCATAGACGTCGGCGGTATCCAGGAAATTCACGCCGAGTTCGATCGAGCGGTGAATCGTGGCGATGGACTCGGCGTCATTCCGCGAGCCATAAAATTCGGACATGCCCATGCAGCCAAGGCCCATGGGCGCAACGAGCGGTCCGGTCTTACCAAGTTTGCGGAGTTGCATGCGAGCACCTCAGATGGAGCATACTTCCAGATAGATGAGCGGCCCTCACGCCGGGATACATGTCCTAATTTTGTTTCGGCAGGAATGATGAGGGGCGCGTCCCCATTTGGGCAGCGCCCCCAAAAATCAGGCAAGATCGCTGGTCATAAGGAAGAGCGGCTTCATCTCGAAGCTCTGGTAGACGGGGCGAAGGCGCTCGGTGTTGTAGTGCTCCTTGACGTTGACGACTTTCTTGGTGGCGGTGACGGTGTCAATGGGCATATTGTCATAGCGCCCGTTCTTCAGGACCACCAGGCGCCCGTGAATGCGGTTGAGGATCATGTCGAGAGCGAGATTGCCGTAGGCCATGGGAACGATGGAATCGATGGCATCGGGATCGCCGCAGCGCACCATGTAGCCCAACTTCTGGTTGATGCACTCAATCTTCTTGCCGCCGTTAAACTTGGCGGAAAGCGCGGTGATCTCCTCGGAGACAAGGTCACCAATGCCGCCGAGCTTCTTGTGGCCAAAGGCGTCCGCCGCGCTTGTCTGGAAAACCATCTCGCCGCCCTCGAACATCGCGCCTTCGGAAACCAGCACGATCGAGTAGTGGCTGGGATTGCGGTTGCGGTCATGAACCAGGAGTTCCGTGAGTTGTTCGATGCTGAACTTGTGCTCGGGGATTACACAGCGATTGGCCGCACCCGCCATAGTCGGAAGCATGGCGGTGAAGCCCGCGTAGCGCCCGAAAACTTCCAGGACCAGGAAACGCTCGTGAGAGCCCGCCGAGGTGCGCAAGGCATTGGTCATCTGGATAGTGCGGGTGACGCAGGTGCTGAAGCCAATGCAATAGTCGGTGCCGGGCACATCGTTGTCCATGGTCTTGGGGATGGCGACAACGCGCATGCCTTCCTGGTAAAGGCGCACGCCATAACTCAGCGTATCGTCGCCGCCGATGGGGATCATGTAATCGATGCCCAGCCAGGCAAGGTTTTTCAGGACCTCCGGCGTGAGATCGTTTTTCTCCGCGTTGAACTGCCCTTTCAGATGCTCGGGAACACTGCCTTTGCTGACGCGGCCGGGGTTGGTGCGCGAGGAATGCAGGAACGTGCCGCCTGTTCTTCCGGCGCGATTCACGATGTCTTCGGTGAGGCGCTGGAAGTTGTCGGAGTTGTCGTGCTTTTCGTCGCGGACCATGTCCACGAGTCCTGCCCAGCCACGCCGGATGCCGATGACTTCGTAACCTTCGCGGAGCGCGCGGAACGTCACGGCACGAATCGCCGGATTTAGGCCGGGGACGTCGCCGCCGCCGGTCAGGATGCCAATTACGCCCTTCTTTACATTGATGTTAGCCATAGTGCAAGGATCGCCTTAGTGTGGGATAGAGAACCAATGATTATGTAAGAAGAAAAGGAATTAAGAAAGAGCGTAATGTGAAGAATTCTTGAAGTCGCAGAAAGCGCGGCGCTTACGGCTCGATGCATGTGCCCAGCACGGCCAGAAATTTCGCCAGCCACGCGGGATGCGCGGGCCAGGCTGGCGCGCTGACGAGGTTGCCGTCCACCACCGCTTCCGTCATGGCCAGTTCGGCAAACGTGCCACCCGCACGCGTGACCTCGGGAGAAACCGCGGGGTAGCAACTGCACTTCTTCCCTTCCAAGACTCCGGCGGCGGCCAGCACTTGCGCACCATGGCAGATGGCGGCGATGGGTTTCTTCGCGCTTGCGAAATGACGAACGATTTCCAGCACGCGGGGATTCAGGCGAATGTACTCCGGTGCACGGCCTCCGGGTATCACCAGCGCGTCGTATTCTTCGGGCTTGATCTGATCGAAAGTGGCATTGAGCGAGAAGTTGTGGCCACGCTTTTCGGAGTAAGTTTGGTCGCCTTCAAAATCGTGTATGGCCGTGCGCACCACTTCGCCAGCCTTTTTGCCGGGACACACAGCGTGGACCACATGGCCGACCATCAGCAGAGCCTGGAACGGCACCATCACCTCATAGTCTTCGACGAAATCGCCAACCAGCATCAGGATGTTTTTGCGGGACATAGCAGCCTCCTGTGGAAGGAGAAAGCATAGCAAACGGCGAGCCACCATGCCGCGCGGCGGACGAATTCTATATATGTTTGCGGCGAAGTATGTGGTTCGCGCGTTACTGGGGTTGCGCGGGAACCGGCAGATTGGATTCCTCGATGGTGAGCATGTCGGTGCGCATTTTGTCCCACTCGCGCAGAGTCAAGCCGCGAGTGGCGAAGAAGCGCCGGATCTTCGCGGAATCCCAACGAAGCACTTCCTCGAGCACGGGCACGAGGGCGCTCATGGCATTGTCGCTGAGCACGGTGCGGCGCGCGACGCGCGTGATGAACTGCGCCTCGGAGACGGCGATGGTGATGCCGTCGTGCTGATTGACGTGCATCATCACGGGCAGGTCTGAACTTCCATCGCCCATGTAGATGACGCTGTCGTGGCTGATGCCAAGGGTGGCGCGCACCTCTTCGAGCGCGGTAATTTTGCCCCAGCCCGCGGTTGCGCGGATGATGGATTCCACCTCTCCGGTCGATTCGTTGAAGCGGAAGCGCGTGCCGATAATGTGATCTGGCGGCACGATGCCCTCCAGCGCCGATTGGATGATTTCCCGTGGCGCCGCGGAGATGACGTAGAACGAGAATTTGTAGCCGTCGGAAAGATTCTCGAGCGAGCGCGCGAATAGATCGACGTCGTGCTTCAACCGGATGCGCTTGCCCGTTTCGAGCAGGTGTTCGCGCCGCACGCGGCGGAAATCCGGGTCGTGCAGAATCAGGTACGAGAGTTCAGCGCCCTGTTGCACCAGATGAATGTCGGACAAGCCTTTCACCTTGTCGTGAAAGCCGTGGAAGCCGATCAGTTCGCTGAGCGCGACGCCTGAATCGTTGAAGCTTAGGGTCTGGTCAAAATCGCTGGCCAGAAGATACTGCTTCACCATGGGAAGTACTCCTTCTTTCTGCCCGCCACTGCGGGCGCGAGCCGGACTGGCGGCTCGGACCTTGGTTCTAGTTACACGTTACGCCAATCCCGTGGCTGGTCCCACTCATAATTCTGATGTGTGCTATGCGAGGAAAACGTGAACGATTTGTTAGACGTTGATGAGATGCGGCGAAAGGGTAATCGGTTGCAAGGAAACGAGTTACAACGGGAAGCGGCTTTAATATCAGGGAGTTGGGGCGAAGCAAATGCGGAAATTTGAATCGAAGAAAAAGCGATAACGATTGACAACTGGAGGGCACGATCGAAAACAGTCTGTTTTGCAATGTTTCAGTACAGTAGAAGAGAATACGAGCTTGAATCTCAGAGTAACTCTTGCAACTTCTCAACGGTCAGATCTGCGTCTCGCAAGATACTCTTTAGCAGTTTCGGATGCAGCACCTTTGCGGCATGAACCGGAACCGTGACCCTTCTCCCTGCCTCGTTCTAATAGATGGCATGGCTACCACTCTGGCGAACCAGAGCAAATCCCGCCTTCTGAATCGCGGTAATGATCTCGCGAGCCGTTAAACGAGGGAGCTTCGGCATCAGACGACGACTTCAACGGTGGACAGGCTTACGGAGACTTGCTGGGGGACTTCTTCACCAACTGCCAGGCGATCCTCGATATGCAAGCGGATCGCATCCTTGATGTTCTCGACGGCTTCCTCATAAGTTTCGCCCTGGCTGTAACAGCCTTGCAGCGCCGGGCAGGAGACGAAGTAGCCGTCCGAGTCCGTCTCAACGACGATGGGAAGAGTCAGATGCCTCATAGCCAAATTATAGACTTCAGCGTCGAGTTTCTACCAGTCGGATTCTGGAAGCGCAGGCATCCTGGGCAACACCGGAATTACGCCAAGGAATGGTGGCGCGCCCAAGATTATTCGGCGGGTGCAGAAGACGCCGGAGTGGAATGAAGGCGCTCCACGGGCTCGTCGGTGACCGTGTAAAGCTTGCCGTTGCGCAGATAGAGGCGCTGGGTCTCTTCGTGATTGAGAGGGCGGGCGCCGCGACGGCCGAAGACGGCCAGTTGGTTGCCGGATTCGTCCACGGCGCGATCGCGATCAATACCCTTGGAGATTGCCAGGGCCGGGCCTTTGGTGCGCGCGGTGGCGATCAGCTTGGGCCTGGGGCGCGGGCTGAAACCCGAAAAATGCGCGGGATCATCCCAGGGGGAAAGAATCTGCAAAACGCGCAGGCCATTCTTGCCGTCGGCGACGAAGGCGAAGGCGCTGCCCGCGACCATGCCGATTTTCACGTCGTTGACATCGTTAAGCTGGCCCTCCGCCGTGAATAGCTGATCCAGCCTGGGAGCTTCGGGTTTCTCCACATCAATCAGCGCCAGGCCCTGCTTGCCGGCGGAAACGTAGGCGTAGGTGCGCGCGACATAAATGTTGCGAGCATCGGCGAGAGGCACGACGGCGCCGGCAATTGGCTTGGGTTGCGCCAAGTCCGTGACGTCGAGAACTTTCAGGCCATCGCGATCCACAACGAAGGCGTAGCGGAACTGCACGGCGATGCCGCGCGGATCGTTCAGATAAGGCGCGCCAAGCATTGCGGTAATTTTTGGCGCGGCGGGATTGTCCAGATCCACGACCACGAGCGCCTTGTCCGTAAGGATGTAGGCAAACGTGCCGGCAATGGTGATGCGGCGGGCGCCGGAGAGCACGCCACCGGGATTGAAGGCCAGGCCTCGCTTCAGGAAATTGTTTGTGGGATTGCCATCAAGCAGCGTGCCGACGCCGGGGCTCTTGGCTTTCAGATTCGGATTGCCAACGACGACGAGACCTTCTTCCTTGTCGGCGACATAGAGGAAACCGTAGAGCAGGTGGATGGGCTGCTCCTCATTTTCCTTGATGCGCGCGCGCAGCGGATCCACGCCAAGCGTTGTGGGGGAAGCGACGGCCACGGCATTTTTCGTTGGCAGATAAAATTTCTGGCCGAGCGGCGAGACCGGAGCGGCGGTGATGCGTTCGGAGAAGCCTTTGTTGTCCACGTTGGCGATGTCGTAGATGCGTAGGCCGCCTTTTCCCGTGGCCGCGTAGGCGTATTCGCCGCGCGCTTGAATATCCAGGACGTTGCCTTCGTGGCCTGCAACGGCGGAGAGTTCGCGGTTGTGGGCGACGAACTTTTTGAAATTGTCGGGATACGCCACGCGCTGCAGGTCGCTGCCGTAGATCGCTTCGGGTTCGTCGTGTTCGGCAACGGCGATGGCTTCAAAACCTTTGCTGCCCGTGGCCACGTAAACATAGCGGCCCATGAAATTCATGAAGTTGGTGCCCTGGAGAAGGAGTTGTGCCATCCAAGCATTGTTGTCGTTAGTGGCACTGACATGGCAATCGCTGCACTGCTTGGTCTCTTTCGCGCGGACGGTATGCGGCACAAAGGTGCTGAAGGCCTGGCCGGAAAAACCCTCGGCGGAAATGGTCTGCTGCGTGTAGTAGAGCCACTCGCGATTCGCGTTTTGCGAACTGACCAGCACGGCGCAGGACGAGCGCGCGGGAGCAACACGATGGCCGGTGACAGTGCCGTCCACGCCGAGAAAATAGGCATCGTCGCGGAGCACCTGGAAGTTGTAGCTGGTGTAGTTGCGCGTCGTGAGGCCTTCATTGTGCAACATGGGCCGGCGGACGTTGGCGGTCATCTGAAGGTGGCAACCGAAGCATGTGGGCGTCCATGACGTGTGGCAGGCGTAGCAGGTCATCGAGGAGTTGCCGTGGGCCAGTTGCGAATCGTCGGCGGGAGTGTGCGATAAGGCGTAGCCGTCTTTGTTCATCAATTTGGCGCGATAAGATTTCTGGCTGAAGTGCGGGTTGCCCGGCGTGACCGTGTCTTTCGTCTGCACAATTTCCCACTCGACGTTGAGATCGGTCATGGAACGCTGGTAGAGTTTGTCGCTGCGCCACTCGAAACGCCGCAAGCCTGATGGCGTGCGCAGTGCTTCCAAGTGGCGTCCGCGCGGTTCGCTGGGGCGCAGGCCATCGGGAGCGGCGGGACCCGAAGTGAGCAGGGTGGCTTTCTGGCGAACCGTGCCGTGGCAATCCACGCAATCGATTTCCACGGCGGCGCGGGGTTCACCGTAAATTTTGCCGTTGCCGTGATTGTCCTGGGCGAAATGGCAATCCGCACACTGCATGCCTTTTTCCAAGTGAATATCCGCCAAGTGCACGGCCTTCTGGAAACGCTGGGGATCATCGAAGGGGATGGTGTGGCCGTCTTTGTCCAGCCAGTTCCCTTTCCGGTCGTGGTTATAGACGCCGCGGAAAATCCAGCCGTGGCCGTGGAAATCGGCGAACTGGGTGGTCTTGAGTTGGGCGTTGAATTCGGGACTGCCGGTTTTTTCGAGGAACTTGGAATCGCCCCACAGACCGCGGGCGGCAGCGGCTTCCGGATTGCTCAGATAGGACTGGTATTTTTCCTCTTCCGTGGGATTGTGCTGCTGCGCGGGATACATTTTGTCCGAATCGATTTCATTGTCCCACCAGGTCAGGCCGAAATAGGTGGTGACCATGTTCGTGCCCGGATGGACATGGCAGATCATGCACTGGCTGGAAGGAATGGCGCGGGTGAAGGCGTGTTTGATGGGATGGCCAGACTCGTCCTTGGGAATCGTGGGATCGATGGAAGCGCTGTATCCGAGATGGCCGAAGGGCGCGTAGGGGCCGGAGTGCGAAGGATCGCGGTCGTTGGCGTAGATGACGTGGCAGGCGGAGCAGCCGCTGGAGCGATAATCGCCGGGATGATCGTTCGTGCCGGGAAACGAGAGGATTGGATCGAGGAGCCGTGTTTTCTGCAAGCCGAGGAAAACGGGATCGGTGCGCAACTCGGTGCCGAGTCCGCGATTGCTGAGTTTGTCGTCGGGCTTACCGGGATTTTCTTCGCGCGTGGGATTGCCTGTCTCGGCTTTTTTGCCGCCGCCGCGCTCGAAGACGCGCAGGATGTTTCCCGGCTGTGAAGTTTCCCAGCGGTAGAGAGGCGTCAGGTCCGGAATCACACCCTTGGTGCGGGTTTCTTCCGGCGTTGGCGGCGGAACGGTTTTTATGGATTGCGGAACGCCGTCGCGATTGTAGCTCTCGCCGAAGCGCGTATTTTTGTAAGGGATACCACCATTGTTGTAGAGTGCGGCGCCCCAGAGAAAACCGGAATGAGTCATCATGTTGGTGGAAACCGCGCGCGTCTCGCCGGGATGGCAGCCCGCTGTACCGCAGGTTTCCGGAGCGACGCGCAGGTCGCCGGGATTGACGAACTTCACGTATTCGGCGGATTCCTTCAGCCATTCCGTGTAAACGCGCTGTGGAATCGTGGTGCGATTCTTGAAGAAGGCCTGGCGCGGCTGCACGTGTGCTTTTTCTTTCGCCACGTTGTATTCCGGCGAATTGGAAGCTGTACCACTTGCGACGGTGATGGAGACATTCCCGCCGTGGCAATCCGTGCAACCGAGATGCACGCCTTGAGAAGGATGCATGGTGGGCTCATCCGTCGCCGTGTGGCAGGAAATACAGCCGGAGGATTTGCGATCGGCGTCTTCTTGCGATTGGCCGCGCATGCGGTTCTGCGGCTCTTGTGCTGAGGCAGATGCAATTCGCGAGTGAGCGCCGAAAACTGTAAGAAGAAGGGGAATCATTGCAATAAACAATGCAAGCAGCGCCGTGCGATGCTTTCGCGAAGCGATCTTCGTAAGCAATGACGATCCTCTTTTCGCGCGCATGCTATTAACCCTCAAAACGTGAACTTGGCCAGACCAAATGCCGAGAATTGCGTGCGTCCGGTATAAATATCACGAATGCCTTGGCCAGGCTGCAACATCGATGCACCGCCTGTCAGCACGAGATTCTCCGAAAGTGGCGGGCGGTATTGCACGCCGACGCCGAGGTCTTCGCCAATCGTGTGGTGGATGTTCGACTGAAAGAGCAGATACTCGAGCGGCTCCGTGCGCATGAAGCGCAGAAGATTGAAGTTTGCGAAGCCCTTGAGCTTTGGAGTGATATCGAAATCGGCGCCCGCATTGACAAGGAAAATGCCGGGATTCACGAAGTTGGCCTGGCCTTCTTCCTTGCTGGAACGCATGCTGGGCAGCAAACTGCCTTCGGTGGTCAGCAGGACGCCGGAGTCCGTAAGGCGAATGGCTTCACGGTTCCAAAAGCTGAAGAGGCCGCCGGCAAAATTGGGCAAATCGACAATGGAATCGAAGCCGCGGGCGCGACCATCGCGCGGGTTGCCATCCCCGGAGGAATAAAACGTGGAAATGCGGTAGCGAATCCAGTCGCGATCGAGGGAGAGTTCCGCGGCGGCCATCTGCGCATTTACCGTGACGGGGCGCCCGGCGATGGGATTAAACGTGTCTTCGCCAACCGCCTGATAAAACGCGTGTGTGAGGTTCAGCCGCTTGATGTGCCCGCTACCCAGCCAACCGAAATAGCCAACGCGAATGCCATGAGGAATCGGGCCCACGCCCTGATTGACAGCATTGCCAACCGGCGCGGGGCGCACCAGGAAACCGTTGTCGTCGTAATGGACGCTGGGGTCATCTTTGTTCCACGCAGCGACGAATTCCGCGGTGTAGCCGGGAAAGAAAAAATCCTGCAGGTAGACGTTGCCGAGAACAACCTGCTGGCCGCGGCGATCGAAGGTGTTCAAGCCGCTGTTGGTGTTTTTCTCCAGAAGATGAAAGTAAGCGGCGTTGTATTCGATGCGATTGCTGTGAAGATCGCCGAAGAACCGCAAAGCGGGTTGTTCGTCGACAAAAAGAAAACCGCGAAAATCGGCGTTGAATTCCTGAATACCGGCGCGCACGGAAACAAAATCGTAGTTGGGGCTCAGATCGTGAAGTTTCACCTCGACGAAAGCTTCCTGCAGGCCGATGTGCGAATCAAAGCGCGTCGTGCCGTTGCGGACGTCCGGGCTGACGATGCCAAGTTCCTGGACATCGAGGTAGTTGAGGCTCACCTCGGGGGTGACGCGGATGCGCCAATCCACGGGCTTGAAGGAAGCGTCGCCATGAAACAGATCGAAGCTGAAGCGCAACGTCTGATCGAGAAAGAATTGCCCGCCGCGACCGAAAAACTCCGCGCTGCCGGGTTGCGCGGCGCTGACGCCGCTGGGGGTAGGCACGCGGCGCCCATCGAGAAAAGTTTCCGCGGAGCCGGTGAAATTGAAGAAGACCTGCTGGCCCAGCACCGCTGGCCAGATTGGTTGATCGCCCTTGAAGCGATTGCGATTGAACGGATCATACCAGCGCGGCTTGACGTAAATGTATTCGCCCGGTACGGCGTAGCGGCGATAGTCCGGCTGTTCGAGCGCCCAGCGATCGGGCACGGCATTGAACACGTCGGCGACGGGAGGCAACACGTCGGGCGCGAGTTCCAGGATGTAGTTGGGATCAGCGTCAAGACGGTGGCGGAACTCGCGATAGGAGCCGAGCGACGATGGAGTTTCCGCCGGCAATGCGGGGCCGAGTTCAGGCTGGCGCGGCAGGCGCGATTTCACCTCCGCCCTCGCCGCAGAGACAAGCGTGATTTCCAGCGTAAGCACCTCATTGGCGTTGGCGGCCAGCGAAGCCACGCGAAGCGCCGCGTAACCCGCGGCTTGCACATCGAGTTCGTAAGAACCGGGAACGACCGGCACAATGCGAAATGCGCCGTCGCCACCAGCCAGAACGGAAAGCGACTGGCCTGTCTGCAGATTTTTCAACCGAATGCGCGCGGCGGCGACGGAGCGATAGACGCCTTCGGAAACTTGTTCACGAACGACGCCATCAATGGCAGATGAGGTAAGTGCCTGCTGCCGGGGAATGCGTTTCGGCGGACCCGCTTCCTGCGTCAAGGTGACGGAAGGCGGAGCCGTCTCAGGTTCTTGCGCAGCAACAAAGAGAGGAAGCGCGACGAAAAGAGTGAAGGCGATGGCAGTCTCCAGCCGGGACGTACGCGAATTGAGCGAAAAGGCAACGCGCATGCTCTTTGATCGGTTGAGCCACCTGGCAGTTTGCAATACCTGATAACTAAACAGGATTCAGCCGCGCCGGGCAACCCTTTTCCGCGATGCCTGCGAATAGACGATAACGCCCCGCGCGGGTGGCGAGGCGTTAGCAATAGGCACCATGCGGAGGAATGCGCATTGTTGCGCTCTCGCACGGTGTGTTACCAACAAGAGGAACCTTCAATGGAACACGTCCTGAGAAAACCGGTGGAGTCGCGCCGCGCGTACGAGCAACGGCGGAGGACGCTGGCGTTCGGCGTGGTCCTGGCACTATCGCTGGCGTTGGCGCTCGTCTTCATTCTGATTGGATGCGGCAGTGTGACCTCCACAAGCGGCGGCAGCTTTTCCGCACCGCCCGTAGTATCCGCGTTGAGCGCGGCGGACGTGCAAAACGTTGTGCAGGCCGCGGCCACGGCGGCGGAGACGAACACGATGGTGATTGCGGTGGTGGATCGCGGCGGAGCGGTGCTGGCGGTCTATCGCAAGTCCGGCGCAGGCGCAACGGACATTGGAAATTTCGGGGCTGCGGTGAGCGTAAATGACCTGGCGGTGGCGCTGGCGCGCACGGCCGCGTATTTCAGCAATGACCAGGCGCCGCTTTCGTCACGCACCGTGCGTTTTATCAGCGGTATTCATTTTCCGCCGGGCGTGACGAATACGGGGCCCGCGGCGCTTTACGGAATCGAAAACACAAATCGCGGGTGCACGCTGGCGACGAATTATCTGTCTGGGCAAAATGTTTCGCCATCCCTGGCGCTGGGCGGCGGCACGGGCCCCGGCATCATCACAGGGAAAGCGGATTTGTTGGATAGCGATGCGAACGCGGTGAACCCCGGCGGGGTACCGATTTTTCGCGGCGGCGTGGTGGTGGGAGGCGTGGGTGTGGCGGGAGCCCCGCACGATGTCGCCGAGTATGCGGCGTATGCGGCGACGACGTCGAACGGCTTCGGGCCGACACCGGCAGCGCCCGGCGTTGTCTTTATCAACGGGATCGCGTTGCCGTTTGTGAACCAGACGACGCAGCCCGCCGGCGTGAATGCGGGAACATTCATAGGAACTTTTCTGGTTGGGCCGATTGCCAGCGCGGGCCAGCCGCCGGAGGGCGATCTAGTGGCGCCGACAGCGGGACCGCTCGGCGGGCTGAGCGCCACGGACGTGCAGCAGATTCTGGGCAACGCGGAAACCACGGCGCAACAAACAACCGCGGCGATTCGTTTGCCACTGGGCTCGAAGGCGCGCATGGTGGTCGCCGTCGCGGACCTGGACGGCACGATCATTGGGCTGCGGCGCATGTCCGATGCCACGGTGTTCAGCATTGACGTGGCAGTGACCAAGGCGCGCAATATGGTTTACTTCAACAGCAGTGCGCGCACCGCCGCGGATTTGAATCAGGTGCCCAGTGGAACCGCGGTGACGAGTCGCACCATCGGATTTGGCGCGCAGCCTTTCTTCCCACCGGGGGTGGATGGATCGAGCCCCGGGCCGTTTTTCAGTTTGTACCAGCAGGATGTGGCAAATCCCTGCACGCAAGGATTTCAGGGCGGTCCGCCAAACGTCAACAAGAGCGGCATCGTCTTTTTCCCGGGGAGCGTGGGGCTGTATCGCAATGGCGCGCTGGTGGGAGGGTTAGGCGTGAGCGGCGACGGGGTGGACCAAGACGACTATGTGACCGCCGGAGGCGCAGCGGGGTATGAAGCAGCCACACAGAGTCGCGCCGATCAGATTCTGATTGAAGGCGTGCGGCTGCCCTACCTGAAGTTTCCGCGAAACCCCACGGATTAGCCTAAGTTCCGAAATTGCCGAGGGATTCCTCCACTCCGGGACGGCCCAAACCGCCGTCCCTCCGGTCGGAATGACAAACTTCGGCTAGCGGACGATGTGGAAGAATGGACCTGCGGCGAAATTAGATTTTTCCTTGACAATCGAATCGTCTTTGACTTTATTGCGAAAGCTACTGGATTGAGGAGGGGTCCGGCGTTGTGGCGACGTTGGCATCGAGGTGCCAGCGACGCTGAATGTCGCCGGGGGCATAGCAATTGCCGTCTGGCGCGAAGTTCGCCGGACACGCGGAGGAAAATTGCGTGCGAGGGGATTGTGCATATTGCCAGATGGCAGGGGCGGAAAAACCGCTTTGCCCAGGGGACGGCGGATTCGGCGGGAAAGCGCAACCGGGCGATGGCGGGCAGGAGAGGTTATAAACCCAGTAGACGAGAGTTGGAGTGGCGATGTGCGACTGGATGTCTTGTGCAGTGGTGATGTGCACACCATGGCCTTCGTCGACTGGTATCGCAGAGCAATAGACACCGGGGCGGTAGCCGAGTTTTGCAACTGTATTGCTCCAGACCTGAAGATAGTCGTGATAAGGCGCGGGGAGTCTGCCGCCTTCCTCGATATCCAGGAAAATCACGATGCCTTTGGCGAAACCTTCCTGCAGTGATAACTTCGCGGCGGTTTGCGCGTCCAGCGTGCCTTTCTGGCGAGCATCCGCCGAACTGTTCAGGGTGCGGCTCGCGCGAGCATTAAAGAGAACGACGAAGCCGAACCCCTGCGATTGCAGGAGCGCGCGTTTGCCGAGCCAGGAGTTACGCTTTTCACCGGGTGGCGGGCCGAGCCAGTAGCTGGTGAACGAAAATGTTTTGCGCAGCACAGGGAGCGCGTCATCGCCGGGGTACTCATTGAGGTCAAAACCCAAATAGGCGCCGGAATATAACGTGGAAGGCGACTGCTTCTGAGCGGCCGGGTACGAGAGCGCAATCGCAAACGTCACGAGTGCAGCTGCAAACGAAACAGGGAAAAGCGGGCGCATACGGTGACTCTACACCAACGGGAATAGGGCTTCAGAGAAAAATAACGCGCCAAGACAGATGCTGCTAGCCTTCGCGGAGTTTGTGGCCGGCGAGATTGCCGAGGCCGTCGTAGGCGGCATATTTATACATTTCGCTGAGCGTGGGATAGTTGAAGACTTGCTCGATGAATTCGTCGATGGGGAGGTCCTTGTCCAGAACGATCATGCCAATGTGAATCAACTCGGTGGCTGATTCGCCAATGAGGCTGACGCCGAGCAGTTTGCGGTCCGCGCGCGCGAAAATAAGCTTGAGCATTCCGGAAGTGTCGCCCGTGATATGGCCGCGGGCGTTGTTCTGGTAAAGGGCGCGCCCGACGCAATAGTCGATGCCCTTCTCCTTGCAGGACTCCTCGATTTCACCGGCGGCGGAAATTTCCGGAATGGTGTAAATGCCCATGGGGAGAAGCGAGGGCACGCGCTCCTTGTATTTGAGGCCAAACGCGTGGCAGACGGCGACGCGGCCCTGTTCCATGGAAGTGGAAGCAAGCGCCGGAAAACCGATGACATCGCCGGCGGCGTAGATATGGGGGACGGCGGTGCGATAGTGATCGTCAACGGTGATGTAGCCTTTTTCGTTGATGGACAGCCCCAGGTTGTCCAGGCCTAGGCCATCCACAGCGGCGCGGCGGCCAGCAGCGAAAAGCGCCGCTTCTACATCGAGCGTCTTACCGCTTTTCATGAAGAGGCGCGCGCCCGAAGAAGTATTTTCCACTTTCACGGGGCGCTCGTTGAACCACAAGTTCATTCCGAGCGAAACAAAGCGATCGCGCAGGCGGTCGGCGATTTCCGCGTCGAGAAAGGGGAGCAGGCGATCGCGGCCGTCCACCAAGGTCACATTTACGCCGAGCGCCATGAAGATGGAGGCATATTCGCAGCCGATGACGCCGCCGCCGATGACCGCCAGGCTCTTTGGAATGCGATCCATGCGCAGGAAGGTGTCGGAATCGAAGGTGTGCACATCGTCGAAGGAAATTTCCGCGGGGCGGTGGGGCTTGGAGCCGGTGGAAATCAGGATGATCTCGCCACGCAGATGCCGCGTGCCCTCCGGGCCGCTGACGGCCACGGTGTGGAGATTCTCGAAGGAGGCCTGGCCGCGCACCAGTTCGATTTTGTGCAACTCGAGATTCTTCAGGATGCGCTGGCGCTCCATTTCAACGACTGTGCGCTCGTGATGCATGAAATCGTGAATGGTGAGGTTTTCCTTGAGCGAGTAATCAATGCCATAGAGGCCGCGCTGCTTGAGGCCGGAAAAGTAGAGCGCCGATTCGCGCAAGGTTTTGCTGGGGACCGTGCCGGTGTTAATGCAACTGCCGCCGACGGCCTGGGCGCGCTCTATCACCGCGACGCGTTTGCCGAAATAGGCGGCTTGTGCGGCGGCCTTTTCTCCGGCAGGACCGCAGCCGATCACGATCAGGTCGAAAGAATCAGGTGAGGACACAGAACCTCCCCAGGAGCGCTCGCGGCAGGCGAGGCGAAAATTGGGTGAATGTGATTGTAGAGGAACGCGCGGCAGGAAGGGGTGAAATTGTCGT